>ERZ890510.3-NODE-3-length-229794-cov-21.515263_pt1 | contig 229794 bp, 215 predicted proteins | sample MGYA00521265_ERZ890510 | MGnify/ENA primary metagenome ERZ890510 (study PRJEB32303, sample SAMEA104408624) | aquatic metagenome | biome: Brackish water; feature: Chemocline; material: water | place: Baltic Sea | collected 2014-10-26T21:54:00 | depth 110 m ... | reverse complement strand
TTGATCCAAACTGAAAAGCTGTCGACAAAAGCACACATTTTGGATCACTATGCCCATTGCGAGGAGTGAAGCATGAGCAACGGGGCAATCAACGAGCACACACAACGCTGCTTAACTATCTGGGCTTGCACGATCGCTAAAACTTAACTCAGTGACAGTGGACACCAGAACGAGTATGAAGCGTTGCAAATGTCCGCTGATTGCCACATCGTCGGACTTCTCGCAATGACACTAGGTGAAACACCCGACTAGCTAGCCCGCGCTCATCGGCGTCGAACCGGCGAGATTATCAGCCCCACCGTCAGCACTGGCAGCCATTGCCATTTCCATCATCTGCATCATTCGTTCTCGGAACATCTTGATCTGCTCCATCACGGCCATCAGCTCATCGATCCACTCAGGATCGTCACGGTCGATATCGACTCGTATCTGCATGTGACCAACATCAACGCCAAGCCCCAATTGCTTCTGCAACGGTTCTCGTGCGCCACCGGTCGGCTGCTTCAGCGACATCACGGCTAGGAACTCTTTGGCGCTTATCAGCTCGACTCCAGCAGCCTCGGCCAGCACCCGCATTCGAGTGGTCTTCATCAACAGCTTCACATGAGGCGGCATCGGACCAAATCGGTCACGAATCTCCTCATCGATGTCGTTGACATCTTCGTCCGACTCCATGCGAGCTAATCGCTGGTAGATCGAAAGTCGTTGCGCCATATCTTCGATATAGCTATCAGGAATTCGTGCATCTATTCCGATGTCGACGCGAACAGTCGAGAACTCAGGTGCTTGTGGTTCTATCGGCTCGTCTGAGTTGGTATTTGTCTTCAACTGCTTAACCGCGTCGGCAAGCAGCTTGTTGTAGAGATCAAATCCTATTGCCGAAATCTGACCCGATTGCTCGGCTCCGAGCAAGTTTCCAATGCCTCTAATTTCAAGGTCACGAAGTGCGATTTGGTACCCAGCTCCGAGCTCGGTTGCAGCGAGAATCGTATTCAGGCGTTGTTCAGCCTGTTCGGTAAGAGCCTTTGCACGTGGAACCATCAAATATGCGTATGCCCGGTTAGCGCCACGTCCGATTCGACCACGAATTTGGTACAGCTGCGACAGACCGAACTTGTCGGCTCTATCGACGATCAAGGTGTTGGCGTTCGGTAGGTCGACTCCCGATTCGATGATAGTTGTACACAGAAGCACGTCGAACTCGTGGCGATCGAACGATGCCATCACCTTCTCGAGTTCATCCTCAGGCATCTGGCCATGGCCGATCTGCACGTTTGCCTCAGGTACAAGTTTTTTCAGTTTGCTTGCAACAAGCTCGATGTCTTTAACGCGATTATGCAAATAGAAGACCTGACCACCTCGATCGAGCTCGCGAAGTATCGCTTCCCGAGTTAGATCGTCGCTCTCTTCCGATACGTAGGTCTTGATCGGCAGTCGCTCTTCCGGCGGTGTTTCGATCGTACTCATGTCTCGAACACCCGCCAGCGACATGTGCAACGTCCTGGGAATCGGCGTCGCGCTCAGTGCCATGATGTCGACCTGCGTACGCATCTTTTTGAGTCGCTCTTTATGCGAAACGCCAAACTTGTGCTCTTCGTCGATGATTACGAGCCCGAGATCTTTGAACTTGACGTCCTTTTGCAGCAAACGGTGCGTGCCGATAACGATATCTACGCTGCCGTTGGCGACCTTGGCGATCGTCTCTTTCTGTTGCTTGTCCGTACGGAACCGAGAGAGCATATCGACACTCGCAGGGAACGGATCTAGCCGCTCGGAAAAGGTTACTAAGTGCTGTTGAGCAAGCACGGTCGTCGGTACCAGAATCGCAACCTGTCGACCCGATTGCACCGTTTTGAACGCTGCTCGCAATGCGATTTCCGTTTTACCGTAACCAACGTCACCACAAACCAATCGATCCATCGGCTGTGACGATTCCATATCGGCCTTCACAGCTTCGATGGTCGTTAGCTGGTCGGGAGTTTCCTCAAACGGGAAGCTTGCTTCGAGCGAATCCTGCCAAGGAGTATCGGGCGTGGCGGCGAATCCAGTTGCAATCTTTCGTGACGCGTATAAAGCGATCAACTCGCCGGCAAGCTGCTCGGTGGCCTTCTTGGCTCGTGCTCGCGCCTTACTCCACTCCTGAGTGCCGAGTCGGGTGAGCTTAGGCGATGAGTCTGCGGCACCGTGATAGAGCTGAATTCGATCAAGATGCTCGGTAGGAACGTATAGCTTGTCATCTTGAGCGTATTCGAGAACCAGATATTCCTGACCTCCGGCGCCCATGACCTGAGTGCCAATGAATTTGGCAACACCGTGCTCGACGTGAACCACGTACGAGTCGGGCTTGAACTGCTCGAGCGCTGGCCCCTTGCGCATTGGACGTTTTCGTACTCGGCGACGCTCTTTTTGAACACCAAACACTTCGGCATCACTGAGAATCGAAACCTCTGTGCCATCGGCAGTTTCAATCGAGAAACCTGTAAGCAAATGCCCTGTGACGATATGGATTTCGCCGGGTTCGGGAGCTTTATCGACAGTTTTTACAAGGCTTGATTCGACGCCTGCCTCTTCGGCAATTTCATGGAATCGCTGTGCGTGATTCGTTATTACGACCGTGCGTTTGTTTTCAGGAATGCCCTTGCGAACGACTTCTAAAGCCGTTTCGACTCCGCCGCTCACCAGTGGCAGTAACTTCAACGGGAGTGCTAAGGCGCCACCCTGAAGTTCCTCCGCGTCGATGCCCCACGGTGACAGTGTGATGCTCTTGGGTCGGGAATCGATAGCGTCAGAAATGAAACCCCACTCTAGGTGAGGCTGTGCGAAGCCAACTGGCACATCGCCGCGCTTCTCTTTGTTTGCCCGGAGCTGCGCAATGCGCCTGTCTTGGCCCTGAGATGTTTCTTCGATTGCACCAGGGCGTAAGGCGACCATCAGGCTTTCAGCCGGCATGTAGTCGAACACGTTGCCAAGGTTGAAAAAGCCAGCGTAGTAAGAAATTTCGTCAAGCACCTCTCCGGCAAGTGCGTGACTCAGTTCCGATGGAATTCGACGTTGTGCCTCTTCTGAAGTGGCCGCTAGATCCATATTGCCGAGAAGCCCTTGCACTCGCTCTTGATCTGCCAACATCGGTAATGTTTCGAGGGCGGGAGGAATAATTACGCTTCGAGTCTTTGCAGCAGACCGTTGAGTACCCGGATCGAAGAATCGAATGCTTTCGATTTCATCGTCGAACAGCTCGATCCGAACCGGACGATCGTTTGAGACCGGGAATATGTCGAGAATTCCGCCACGGCGTGCGAATGTGCCAGGGGTCTCGACTGTCGGCTCATGGATATACCCCATCTCAACCCATTGATGAATCTGAGATTCAAGATCGATTCGATTTCTCACACTCAGTGTGTGGGTTGATGAATCGAAAACCGCACGTTCAAGAGTTGCCTGAGCAGCGGCGTTAACCGAAGCGATAACTATCGGCTGTTTAACGCCTTTTATGTCACCACGCATTGCGGCAAGTGCGCGAAGTCGAGCATGGCTAGCTCCGCGATCTGGAATATAACGTTCAAACGGGATGTCTTCTGACTCGGAAAAGTGGAAGATGGGAGCATCATCGCCAAGCCAGGTGAATAGGCGATCATGAAAACGTCGAGCCGACCCCGGATTAGGGGTCAAAACGAAAATAGGCGCGGCAGACTCGCGCCAAATTGTCGCCACAGTGCATTCCGTGGCGGGGTCTGGTGCTATCACTGCCGCGTGTGCTCGTGGAGCACGGAGACTATTTAGAAGTGCTGCAAACTGTTCGGTTTCACCGAGCAGTGGGAGCAATCCCGACAAACTCATTCAGATTTCCGGGTACCTATAATTCAGGCTCTGCGCTGATCGGGCTAAAAGCCTTAACCAACACCGTGCCAACACAGCTAGAGGGCCATGGAACGAAATCCAATGACCTTGGTGTCGTTCCATGCTAGCACTGGGGGTCGCCTACGTTACAAAATAACCAATACAAATTTCGTCAACTATGTGCGTTCTTGCTCCACAATCAATAAATGATGGATAACAAGCGGCCAAAACGACCAAGCCGTATCGTCGTGAAACTCGGAACCAACCTGCTTACAGGCGGTAAGGACGCGCTGGACCTCGAAACGATTGGCAGCATCTTCGCTCAAATCTCTTCCGTGAAATCTTCGGGCATAGAAGTATTGATCGTCAGTTCAGGAGCGGTTGCCGCAGGCCGAGAATCACTCGCCCGCACGCCGCGCAAAAACAAGCTCCAACGAGGCACTGTCGCCTATCGACAGGCGCTAGCCGCTTTAGGCCAACCACAGTTGATGATGACGTTCGCACAGCTTTTCGCCAATCACGATGTTGAAGTGGCCCAAGCACTTATCTCACGCGGCGATTTGCAAAGTCGATCTCGTTATCTAAACGTGCGAAATACGCTCGATGCTTTGCTTTCAATTGGCGCAATACCGATTATTAATGAGAACGACGTAGTAGCGGTCGAAGAACTCGCGGGCGAAGTTTATGGCGATAATGACCGACTATCTGCGATGGTCGCAAACACCGTCGATGCCGATCTGCTGATTCTTCTTGGAGATATGGACGGTCTACACAAAACCGATCCGCACATCGACCCCAACTCTGAACTAATATCCATCGTCGACAAAATCGACCAATCGATAGAAAATGCCGCACGTGGCCCCCACGATCTTCAGGGCAGAGGCGGGATGGCAAGCAAGCTCGAAGCAGCGCGGCTATCGACCGATTCGGGAATTCCTATGGTTATTGCCTCGGGAAGAATCGATGGCGTGATCGAATCGATCTGCAATGGCGAGAAAGTCGGCACCCGGTTCGTTTCGAGTGTTTCTCGACGTGAAAGTCGTAAACGCTGGATTCTCACCGGTCGCACCGAACATCGCGGAAGCGTCGCAGTCGACGCTGGCGCATCCAATGCACTGAAGAACAACGGAAACAGTTTGTTGCCGATTGGAATCACCTCGGTTTCCGGTCCGTTCAAACGAGGCGATATCATTGAGGTTACAGAAATTGATGGCACGACCATCGGATGGGGACTTGCTTCGTACCCATCATCTGATGTTGAACGAATAAAAGGCGAAAAATCGAACGTGCTGCCCGACTTACTGGGCCACTACTACGGTGCTGAAGTAATTCACCGCAACAACATGGCACTGCCGTAACGGGCAAATCGAATCTCCTAATCTGAACTCCTACTCAAAATAAGCACGATGACACTCACTTCAACAACACTTCACGATCAGGCAAAGGCCGCCAAGACTGCTTCACGCAAGCTTGCTGGCACTTCGACTGAAGTAAAAAACGCAGCGCTCATCGCCATAGCCGAAGCCATCGAAGCTAACCGTATGTCGATCTTGCGAGCGAACGAGCAAGACCTCGAAGCAGCCAAGCGTAACGGTCTCAATTTCCACATGATGGATCGCATGACGCTGACCAACGCTCGTGTGAAAGACATGGCAGACGCCGCACGTAATATCGCATCGCTCGAAGACCCAATCGACGAAATTCTCGAACAACGAGATATGCCGAACGGACTTAACCTTCAACGAGTTCGTGTTCCACTCGGCGTTATCGGTGTCATCTACGAAAGCCGCCCTAACGTCACCATCGATATCGCAACGCTCTGCCTCAAATCAGGCAACGGTGTAGTTCTACGTGGCGGCAAAGAATGCATCCTCACCAATACCGTTTTAGCCGGCATCGTAAAAAATGCGATCGAGAGCGCTGGAATTTCGAGTGACGTTGTTCAATTCGTCGAAACGACCGACAGGGCTCTTGTAAAAGAAATGTTAGAGATGGACGATGTGATCGACCTGATGATTCCGCGCGGAAGCGCTGAATTGGTCAAGTTCGTCGGCGAAAACGCCAAAATGCCGGCAATAACCGGCGGCGTTGGCGTTTGCCACACGTATATCGATGCTGACGCCAATCTCGAAGATGCCTTGAACATCGTAGTAAACGCGAAAACCAAACGACCTACCGTCTGCAACGCAATGGACACGGTGCTGATCCATCAGAGCGTCGCACGAAAGTTCCTACCTAACCTCGCAGCCGCGTTCGGAGTTCACGATGTTGAACTCCGTGCAGATGGACGCTCTATGAGCGTTCTCGATGCTCTCGCATGTGGCGCCAAAGTCGTTCCTGCGAAGTCCGACGATTTTGGCAGCGAGTTCTTAGGATTGATCGCATCTGTAAAGATCGTCGACTCAATCGACGAAGCGATGGATCACATAGCCGAATATGGCTCGAAGCATTCCGAAGCAATAATTTCAGAAAACACCGAGACAATCGAACAATTCCTGAACGAAGTCGATGCGGGCGCAGTTTTCGCCAACACTTCGACCTACTTCAACGATGGCGCCCAGTTCGGACTCGGCGCTGAAGTTGCCATATCAACCAACAAACTCCATGCCCGGGGTCCAATGGGACTCAAGGAGATCACCACTTACAAGTGGAAGGTCCGCGGGCACGGCCAGGTACGTGAGTAACGATAGGCTGTAATCCATGGCACAGTTTTACTTTGAACGAGAAGTCCGCACGCCCACCGGCGAGTGCTACACGATTCTCGAAGATGGCAAGCCGGTGGGTCGACTCGATCTACATTTCGTACCGGGGATGGTTCACGGCACGATGATCGTCTCCGAATCGCAAACTCAGGACACGATCCAAGAGCTGATGTCGATGGTCGATGAAGATCTAACCGACGCCGTAGGAATCGAACGGGAAGACCTAGTAGTTCACGTTCACCAAGGTCGCGATCTCGGAGTGTTCACCCAAGACGACAGCACCCTCCACGAAGGCCATTCCGATGGGCCGCCACCCGCCTCCGGAGCGTAAGACAGGCACGATTCGCTACCTCTCTCATGCGTGGCAATCAGCACCCCAACCCAACGCTATTGACCGATTCCGTCCACCAAAGGCAACACCGTCGCTTCATCGATAGCCGTCGGCAACCCTAAGCCTTCGCCGCCCATTGCTCGTACAAGTCCTTGAGCAGTGACGTGTTGCGTACTAGTTGTTGGTTCAGTTTTTTACCTGCCCGAATATCCTTCTGCTCGAACGCATCACTAAGCGCTTGTTCGAGTTCCAATTTTCCAGATTCCGCCTCGTAAATTCGACGCTCCAACAACGCTACATCTGCGCGAACCTCAGCTCGTTCGACTCGACCGTTCTTGGCCCGTTTTCTATCAGCACCCCGACTCGATACTCGTCCTCTTTCAGTCCCGGAAGCCTTTTCCGCAGCCTGCCAGTATTCAGAAAAGTTGCCCTCGAACGAAACTAGATCGCGGTTGTCCAACTCAACAACCCGTCCAACGATCTTGTCCAAGAAGTAACGATCGTGAGACACGACCAGAATCGTACCTTCATACTCGTAAAGTGCTTCTTCGATAGCTTCACGAGCAGGAATATCCATATGATTCGTCGGCTCGTCGAGTATCAGAAAATTCGGCTTCAATTTCATCAGCGAAGCCAACTGCAACCGATTGCGCTCACCACCCGATAAATTCGAAACCTTCTTGATCAGATCTTCTCGCGTGAACAAGAAATTTCTAAGCAGCGCGAAAGCGACCGTCTCGTTGCTCTCCGGCGGTGACGACTTCATCGCTTCGAGAATCGTTCGATCACCATCGAGAATTTCCTGCTGTTGAGCAGCGTATCCAGTTCGAATGCTCGGTCCAATCCGAATGACATCGTTGTTCCAATCGCCAAATTCGATGATGTCTTTGAGCATCGACGTCTTACCGCTACCGTTTGGCCCGATAATCGCAACTCGTTCGCCGCTGGTGATATCAAGATCAACATTTTCGAGCAGCGAGTTATCGTCAAACCGCTTCGAATACCCTCGAACCTGTAGCACGATGTTCGCCTGCGTCTTGCCACCGACGAACTCCGCTCCGATCGCCGAAACTTCCGACACCGGCTTCTCGACCGCTTGATCCTCTTCGCGAGCTAACTGCGAACGGCGAGATCGCAGCCGCCTACCTGCCTTTTTGCTTGCCTGGGCACGTGCAGTCAGTTCGAGTCGTTTAACCAATGCTTCGAGCTGGGCGAGTCGTTTTTGATTCGCGCTGTAGTCGGCCTGTTGCGCCAATAATTCTCGGAGACGTGTAGCTCGATAGTTGGAGTATCCGCCAACGTATCGACTTACCTTGCCATCTTCGAGCGTAAGAATCCCAGTTGCTACGCGGTCGAGCGTGTGCCGGTTGTGCGAAACGATCAGAACTGCGCCATTGAACGAAATCAAGAACTCTTCGAGCCAAGCCAATCCTTGAAAATCCAGATGATTACCGGGTTCGTCGAGTATCAGAAAATTTGGGTCTTTCAGCAACGCCTTCGCTAGCGAAAGAACGTTCTTCTCGCCACCCGACAACGTGCCGATTACCTGGTCTTCCATTCCTTGAAGACCTAGCGAATCGAGCGTCTTTTGGGCTTCAGCAGGTCGATTATCGGCATCGGAAGCATCGTATTTATCGCGAGCGACTTGGTACGACTCCATCGCCTCATCGAGTTCTTCGGGAGATGCCGTCGCCATGTCTGACTCAGCCTGCCGAAGATCGTTTTCCAACTCGACATATTCAGCAACTAGCCAATCCATCACTAACTCATCGTCGCCAGCGTCCACATACTGCGGCACGTAGCCGACTCGCACGTTTGTGGCGATGTGAACACCGCCGTCGCTCGGGACGTCTTCTCCAAGAAGAATCTTGAGCATGGTCGTTTTACCAGATCCGTTCGGACCAATCAGCCCTAATCGATCTTCAGAACCAATCTCAAAAGTAACGCCCTTTAGGACTTTTTGACTGCCGTACTGGGCAGTGACGTTATTTAGGTTGGCAACAAGCATGATCGAAGCATTTTAGTGCCATCAAATAAATTGGCGACTACCAATAACAACCATTCCGTGTTGATCGGAGCCGTGGCTAGTCGTCGAACACATCCATCAACGCCTGTATGTAGCCGTTGGCGTACGCTCGGCCCTGATGACCCCACTGGGTATCGCCAGTCGTGACCGGAACGTGGTCGTTGACAAGCACGCCTTCGAATCCGACTTCTTTGTAGATCTTGAGTGCTCGAATCATGTCGACGTGACCTGTGTTGATGAACTCCTCAACAAACGGCTCGCCAGCGTTCGATACGTTCCTGAAGTGCACGTAGAGAATCTTCTTACGTTCGCCGAAGTAGCGAATCATGTCGTAGATTCCTTCACCCTCAGCGTCGTCCATTTCAGAGAACGTTCCCTGACAGAACTCGATCGCGTTCGATGGCGAATCAACGATCTCAGTTAATCGCTTGTACGCAGCGAAACTGTTGAGCAAGCGAGGAACACCACCAACTGAATCTACTGGAGGGTCGGCAGGGTGAATTCCAATACGAATTCCCTCTTCTTCGGCGACCGGAGTGATTATCTTGATCCAGTATTCCAGATTCGCCCACATCTCCTCTTCGGTGTACTCACGTCCATGTGTCAGATCGTGATCAGTGTGCTGAGAATGATCGTAAGCGGTAACTGTTGTACCTGCTCGGTGAACGGAGTTTTCGTCGTTCCGCCATACGCCGGAAGGCATCCAGTTGTATCCGAAAATAGGAATACCAGCTCGTGCAATACTTCGCACGGTGTGGATCATGTTTTCGATCTGCTCGTCTCGCTTCGGACCACCAAGCATGATGTGATCGTAGAAAGCACTTGGAACGTTTTCGAGCGCCTCCAAATGAAGACCATGCGATTCGACACGTTTTCTCACCGCTACGAGGTCATCAACTTCCCATTTCGATTCACCGGGAACCACAGCCCATTTTTCGCCAACACCCATGCCGGTGTAAGACTGAAGAACGATGTCCGTCGCACCGTACTGAGCCGAAAAAGTTAGCAACTCATCGAGAGGTGTATCACCAGGATTCGTGCCATTAACGAAATTGAAACCTAAACGCATGTTTTATTTTCCCAATATTGCGAAGCATTTATCCTTGGTTCGAATACAACTGCCTAATTACCAATCGAGCCGACATTACCAAGAAACCGTGCCACCGGCACTATTTATAGTTCTCGAATAGCTGTCCCCAGTCGGTTTTGAGCGCTTCATTTACGCGCTTACGGCCGACCATTGGAAGCCAGAATTTATTGTGGTAAACGTTCGACGCCCAGTATGCCCAAGGGGCGATTGGTGACCGCAACAGTGCGCCTTCGAGCGGCTTCAAAGGACCGTGATAGATCAATTTTTGGCCACGGGAAGCGAGCGTGCTTTCGTTGCCACTAAAATTCCAGTTCACGTCAGCAATATCATCACCGACAACTTCGATTTCTGAAGGCTTGCCGACACCAAGACCCATCTCGTGAGCGATACGAATCATCGGAATCGACATTGGGTCGAGTCCCATCATTTTCGCCGCAACAGCATCGATCGCAACTTGGTCGGCAGAAGCGAGAATCACGTTTTTGTTGTGAATCCGCATTGCGCGAGGACCTGGACCGTCACCAGCAAACGTTCCGTCCATTACAGCGAATAGACCCGAGTGAATCTCTTTCTGAATCTGAAGTAGATCTACCAGAGTTTCGTGAATTACCGAGTGAGTCCAGTGACGATATCGGTGCAGCAGACCGCCGAAAGCGTTCTTCATAGCACCCGTCATTGTCGTGAACACGTGGGTTTTCACGGTAGGAAGTTGAACAATGTTCGTTCCCGGGAACACCTCAGGAATGTACAGGCCGTCTTTATAGACATCGTCGAGGACTAGCATTTTGGCAGTCGGCTTGTACGGAACCCACTTCACCGGCGGAACGTCGAGAGTTACGTGATCTAGTCCAAGGCGGTCTTCAACCAGCTTGTGCTTGTTCTTCTCACGACCTTCATCCGGGTTAACCACAACCGTTCCGTTGTGAGCAGCGGTGAGCTTGTCGAAACCATCGGCCCGAAGCTTTTGAGTAACGCCATCAATCTGCCAAGGAGCGGTTGAGCAGGCAGGATAGTAGTGCTGCCAGGAAATGTTCACCTTGAGAAAGGTGTCGATATCTGGGATGAGAGCGGTTTGGTAGTCGGCTAGATCGAGAAGACGTGCGTAGTCTTCGATCACCGTTTCGGGCGTTGTATATATAACCGCTACTTTGCCCATTTTGGGTTCAGCATGCGGAATGTCGGGCTGGGTTAGAACCCGCCCCTCGTCCCTGATCATCGAGACCATTAAAAACTCTCGCCCTCTTGATTGCGCCGCCGATATCATCGACGTTCCACACATTCATCACATTTCAGATAAAAAGCGTAGCGGCATCCCACACAATGCCCAAGCGTTCTGATTGCAAAGACAGTGTATCTTTGGTCGAAATTCTCCCACTACTCACGCTCTATCCAGATTTGACCCAACTCAACTCAAACCCAATCATCGATTCTTGCACCCATGTGCTTCCAGAATCGTTCGCCGCTGATCGTGAACGACTCTCACGATCTGACAGCACGTTCCGAACTCTATTCGTCGATCCAAAGGCCAAATTCGCTGGGTACAACGATTTAATCGAATCGATGGATGAAGCAGGTATAGACGTCTCTGTGTGTGCTGGGTTCGGGTGGACCGACCCCGAAGTCGGTCGTATTTCGAATGATTACAACCTAGAGGCAGCTCAATCACACCCAGACCGACTTGTGGCTTTTTGCAGCGTAAATCCGCTCTGGGGCGAAGATGCCGTGGAAGAAGTGCAACGATGCCATGCCGCAGGAGCCAAGGGCATCGGAGAGCTTCACCCGAATACACAGGGCATCCTCGATGCTGATCTCGCCGCACTAGCGCCAGTCTTCGACACAGCAAAAGACTTGAAAATGCCGATCCTCATGCATGCGTCGGAACCTGTCGGGCACGGGTATCCTGGCAAAGGTAGCGTCACTCCCGAGCTTCTGATGGCGCTTGTAATCGCGTTTCCGAATAACAAGTTCATATTCAGTCATTTCGGCGGCGGGTTGCCGTTCTACGGATTAATGCCTGAGGTGAAGTCGGCGCTCAAGAATGTCTACTTCGATTCGGCAGCGTTTCCGTTCCTCTATCGACCCGAAGTATTCGATGTTGTTGCTCGCTCAGTTGGAGCCGACAAAATCCTCTTTGCCAGCGATTATCCGCTCGTTAGTCAAAAACATGCGCTCGACGAGTTCTCGAAATCTGGACTTCCAGAAGATCAAGTTCGAATGATTCAGGGTGCAAACTCTACCAAGCTATTGAGAATGCGCATCTAACACCACCAAACACTAATGTCGAACTCACAATTGGTGACTCCACCTAGCGCAACTTCACGGATTCCCTATCCCGTCATTTGCCTACAGATCAAAACAGGGCGTATATTGAACTTAGATATGAACAACGCACTCCGCACCACAACTATGAACTCGCAGCAGGCATGTACCTGTATGTGTACATGTACGCCCACAGGGGTTCCTAGTTTTGCGTGTTGCACTTGTTGAAGTAATCCAAGTCGCAACGTAGAGAATTTAGAACCCCTGTCGAAAAACAGGGGTTTTTTGTTGCTTCGAAAAAAGCAGCCACCCCGCCATCAAGCACATATCTAAAACGGAACCAACATCATGATCAACATACTCAAAATCGCTTTATCTGGCTTACGCAAGGCAGTCGATTCCGCTCAAGGACTCGGCATCGAAGCCGATTCCCTGGCCCCCGCTCCCAAAGGCCGCTAGGCCCTAGCCGATCTGTCATTCTGAACTCGATTCAGAATCAGTGGCCAAAGTGAAGTTAATCGTCCAACAAACACTTGGTCCATCTTGCCTGAAATGACGCTTCGGATCCTATGTAAGTGATTCTGAATCAAGTTCAGAATGACATGAGAGGCAAGTTCACTTGCCTGACGTACTGCCTCTTACATCTATCGACCATCATCCTGAGCCCCGTCGAAGGGTCACGCCAGGCGCCGCCGTCCACATACAGCGATTTAAGCCAAATTCCCCTATATTCCAACGAAACACCCGCGCCCACGGTGTAACATTCCGCCTCAACAGATGCGTCGCACACCACACATATGAATACGTGCGATCAGGGGATTTTGGAAATGCCGGCACTCACAGCTGAACAAAAAGAACATTTCGAAGAGTACGGATTTGTACGAGTTGAAAACGTGTTCGATCCGGAAGCCACGATCGACCCCGTAATAGACGAATACGCCGGGGTCCTCGACTCGCTTGCGAACAAACTATTCGCCGAAGGCAAGATCTCATCGACCTACTCTGAACTCGAATTTGGCGACCGCGTAACGAAAATCTACGTCGAGTCGGGCGAAGTTCACAACCAGTATTTCGATTTCTCACTACCGCAGAACGGTGTTAAACCCGACACTCCCTTCTGGGCAGGCCCAGCAGTTTTCAACGCTCTCACCGCACCCGGTGTAATCGACGTTGCGGAATCTGTGGTTGGCGGAGAGGTCTACTCGAACCCCGTCCAGCACGTTCGAATCAAGATTCCTGAATCGGTTTCTCCCCGCGATGAGAACGGCAACGTTTTGTTTGGTGTCAGCCCTTGGCATCAGGACGCCGGAGTTATCAACGAAGGTGCCGACAAAACCAATCTCTTAACAGTCTGGTTCCCTCTCATGGACGCGGGCGTTGAAAACGGCTGTCTAACCGTCGTTCCGGGCTCTCACCGGGGCGAACTTCTCACGCACTGCCCCGGATATAAAGATCGACCCGGACTACAGATTCCAGAGCATCTTTTCAACGTTGGCGACTCAATGCCGGTTCCGGTAAAGAAAGGCGATGCACTGCTGCTCACGAAACGCACGGTTCACGCCTCACTCCCAAATATCAGCAACAGCATTCGCTGGAGTTTCGATCTGAGATACCAGCCAACCGGTGAAGCGACTGGGCGCGAAGTGTTCCCGGGATTCGTAGCCCGTAGCGAATCAAATCCAGATTCTGAGCTACACAACGCGGGTACTTGGTACGAAATGTGGAAAGACACCCGCGATTCACTCGCTAAAGGTGACCAGCCTTCATTCAATCGTTGGAACCTAGACGATCCTTCATGCGCGTGACCATGACCGTATGATTCCGACTTCAGCCGAACTAAATACGCTCCGTGAAGCCGGAAAAATCGCTTCCAACGCTCGAAATTGGGCAGCGGAAACGATCAAACCGGGCTACCTGCTGCGCGATCTCCAAGAAGGCATGGAGACGATGATCCGTGAGGCAGGTGCGCTACCTCCGTTTCCGTCCCAAACCAGCAGAAACAAGATCGCCGCGCACTATTGCTCGTCACCAACAGACAACTCACGATTTGAAGAAAACGACTTGGTGAAAATCGACGTCGGAGCCCACATCGACGGGCTTATCGTCGATACCGGAGTTTCGGCCGATCTTTCAGAAGACCAACGTTGGAAAAGCATGATAGGCGCTGCTTCCGACGCTCTCGATGCTGCAATCGCTATGTGCGCCCCCGACGTCGAGGTTGAAGACATCGGTGACCGAGTTGATGAAGTAATAACCAAAGCAGGCTTCAAGCCGGTTCTGAACCTGACGGGACATGGGCTCGGCAGATACACACTGCATGATCAACCACAAATCCCGAACGCAAGAATCGGTCTAGAAGGGTCTCTCGAAGCTGGTTCGATTTTTGCTATCGAACCGTTTGCTACGTCCGGACGCGGATACATCAAGGATGACGGCAAACCGGAAGTGTTCATGCTTGAACGACTGCCTAAGCCATCGAACAAAATCGATGCCGAGTCGTTTGCAGCAATCGAAAGCTGGCGAGGGCTGCCTATCGCACGTCGCTACTTCAACGATCTTCCCAAAAAGCCTTTCGAGCGAACGTTGAAAGAGTTAATCAAGCAGGGCGTGATGCGCGAGTACCCGCCGCTTATCGAAGTAGCGGGTCACCACGTCGGCTGGAAAGAGCACTCGATATGGCTCGGCCCACTCGGACCCGAAATACTAACGGTTTAGAGTCGGAGAGCGGCTTTTGCCAGCTACCCACTCCGCAACCAATCACTGCAGAAGAGAATCAATTGACCTACAAGAAGATAAACGGCGTAATACCAATCCTTCAAACGCCGTTTCTAAAGGACGGTGGTATCGACACCGAGGGCCTTCGAGCGGTGATCGACTACAACATCGATGCCGGAGTCGATGGTTTAGGCATCGCTCTCGCAAGTGAAGTCCAACTGTTCAACGAAGCAGAGCGGGATCTGCTGATAAAAACCGTAGTAGATCAGACCAATAGCAGAGTCCCGGTTGTGATGAACACCGGCGCACCGGGAACCGATCTTGCAATCTTCTACAGCAAGAGAGCCGAAGAACTCGGTGTAGATGCGGTAATGCTCACACCTCCAGGTTCAGGAATAGGCTCTTCAAATCCAGAAAACGTACGTCAGTACTTCCGAAGCATCGCAAATGCCGTAAATGTGTCGGTCGTACTTCAAGACGTCCAGTTCGCCCAAGTGGATCCCCAGATGGTCGCTGAATTAGCATCTGAACTTCCCGGTATCGTCGCATGCAAGATGGAAACGCCGCCAACTGCCCCTCGCGTCGCGGCAACCGTCGACGCACTTCAAGGCAAGATCGATGTGCTCGGTGGAGGCGGAGCGACCTATCTCATGGAAGAACTCGCCCGGGGCAGCACTGGAACAATGCCGTTTAGTTCCACTCCGGCAGAGTTCGTCAAAATTCTCTCGTTGTACGGGAATGGCGGTACGGCGGAAGCGTTGGAATTATTCAATCTCCGAATCGCCCCGCTGTGTCACTTGGTCAGCCAAGCACCCGAACTCGCCATCGGCTTTCACAAGCAAATCCTGAAAAAACGAGGCCTGATCGAATCTGTAGCCGTCAGAGAGCCATCTGCGAAACCAGACAAACACACCCAACGAGACATCGACGTCCTACTAGAACGAGTGATCGTTTAGCTGTGATCGTGTCTTGTCAGCCCAGTTCCGGCAATCGGTAGAAAAAGTGGCTCGCCACTCACCCGCCGAAGTCGAACTCTAGACCTACGCCTTGTGCTTTTGCCTGATCGTAAACCAGCGACGCACAGGAAATATCCTGCACTGCAAGACCGACGCTCTTGAACAGAGTGATCTCCTCATCGTTCTCACGACCCGGAAGCGTGCCGTTGATTACTTCACCGATAGAACCGTGAATGTCGTCTGCCGACAGCACACCCTCTTCGATCGGAATCTGAATATCGCCAGCTTCGTTCAAACATGCCTGAACCTGATCGCAAACGATCTTCGACTTCACGACAGTCGCTGAATCGAGTTCACGAACCCCGGCAGCGTGCGAGCCAATCGCATTGATATGAGTACCCGGCTTCCACCATGATCCATCGACCACAGGTTCAACCGCACTGGTGATTAGCGTGACAATGTCAGATTCACGAACCAATCCCTCGGCGCTTTCGGCTACCCGAACTTCGATTCCAGTCGTCGAAGTAAATTCTTCAGCAAACGCCTGCTTGGCTGCATCGTCGCTACGTGAGTAGACGAGAATCGTGTCGAGATTGGCTGATTCTGCCAACGCAAGCACCTGACTTCGTGCCATAACTCCGGTTCCGAGCACACCGGCGACCTTCGAGTTTTTTCGGGCAAGATGCTTCGTCGCAACTCCGCTGCTAGCACCGGTTCGGACACCGGTAAGTAGTCCGCCATCCATCGCAGCAACTACCACGCCAGTCTTATTGTCCTGAACTAAAATCGTGCCAATCGTGGTGGGCAAACCGAATTTAGTTGGGTTCTCTTTGTAGACCGTTACTGCTTTTATTCCTAGCGCACCGCCCGATTTCAAGTACGCCGGCATATACGCGATCCAACCTCCAACAGCTGGGTCGATCATCACCGTGCGATCCGGCATTTCCGCCGTCCCTGCCGAAAGCTCGCCGAACGCCGCTTCGACTACGTCGATCGCCTTTGACATTGGAAGTAGCTTTTGTACGTCGGATCGATTGAGCAGTAGCGCCAAGAGTGTTCTCCATCGCAGGTAAGTTAGCCCGATGCATTAGTTGAAATACGCCCGCACCGTTTGAATTGCGGTCGAATTATAACGATGGTCTTTCTTCGATAGCGAATTCGCAGCGAAATCCTTTCAGTTAGCATCACTTAACATTTAGTTCACCCGCAGAACCGATTCGAATGTATCTTTGATGTAATAGAGACTGAATTGGAACGATGGCCTTTTAGGACGCACGTGTGACGAAATCTAACGACAAAGATCCCTGGATCGGCGGAGAAGCTAACCCTTCTCCCGAGCTCGAAGTTGAGGCGAAAGCCGAAGAAGCGACTGAGACTGAAGACACGGCCAAGACCGATGAAATTGCGGAAACTCCCGAAGCGATAGTCGAACTTGACTCGGTCGACCAACCTGCGCCTGATAGCGAAGAGACTACCGAGACGCCAGAAGCGATAATCGAACCTGAATCGGTCGACGAACCTGAGCCAGATAGCGAAGAGACTGCAGACGAGAGTGCTCCAGAATCCGACGACCAAGAGTCAGATCCAATTTCAGCGGATGGCTTTGTTCCATCAGTAGTCCCGCAACGTGATCGTAATATCGGTGAAGAGCCGTACCACGGCGGCCGAGGTCGTGGTGGGTCGTCTCTTACATATAGCCCTAAGTCTGAAGCGAACTACGTTCCGGCAGAACCAAAGCTCTACGTCGCACCCGGCATGGAAGATGACGACGGCGAGGAAAAGTTCGGCTTCCCTGAAGTTCCAGAAAACACGCAACGGCTGTTTATCGCCATCGAAATTCCTCGCTCTGTAAAACGTGAACTGGCCGACCTGCCAAAAAGTTTCATCCCACGTGAGTACGATCGTGTTCGCTGGATAGGCGAAGAAGCGATGCACTTGACGCTCAAATTCTTGGGCGACGTGCCGATCGATCAGATTCCAGATATCAAAGCAGCTCTCGAGCAGGCTGCAGAATCGACCGGACGCTTCCAGATGAAGATCGGTCGAACAGGCTGCTTCCCGTCTTTCCGCGACCCACGTATTTGCTGGGTCGGATTCAATGGCGAATTGCGACGACTCGAACAACTTCAAGGCAGAGTCGAGGGCCGCATGGTCGGACTCGGGCTCGAACGCGACGATCGAAAATTCGCGGCTCACGTCACTATTGGTCGAACACGACCGGGTGTCCGTGGTCGGTTCGCACAAGACGTCGGTGCTTCTTGGCAACACGCTCCACTAAGGTCGAGCGGGCAAGTCGTTCAGGTCACAGCAATCGCTCTGTACCGTACCTACCTCGACGAACAAGAAAACACCCAATACGAACAGCTAGCCAACCACGAACTGGGCTAGCTTCGCTGGCGAGTAGCGCACTTTTTTTCCAAAGCGTCGCATTAACCGACCACCATCAACTAAATTCCCGAGTGCCGCCGAGGGATCTGGTGCGGGGTGCGCTTTGCACTGATATCTCCCTTCAAGGGAGAAGATCAGAGCGAATCGTCTAAACTTCACCAATCGTTTCATCCGCACACCACCCGATTTTCGGAGCCAACGTCCTGTCCTCCATCCTCCGGGAGGGAGTTAGAGGGAGGGTAGGCTGCGACGCGCGACCAAGTCATCCGATGACGCCCGGAGCTAAAACCAACTACTGCGCTGGAATCCTTCAGCACCTATACTTAACTCCGTTACAGGTAACGACGGAGACACGGTCGATTCCGTGCACCCCTTTCGAGCGAGCTCGGTACGGTGGAAGCGAGCATGGGACCAGAATCGATCATCACTCCCGAACTGTTCACCGAATTTCGAGCAACTCTCGAAACTAGGCTGAACCGTCCCCGCCGAACGTTACATCGGCTCAACTGAGTGTCTTTCAGACCGGCCAAAAAAAGCTGCGAAGCAAGAAACCAGGGTGGTACCGCGGTATCGTTTTATTTCAAAACACCCGTCCCTGAACCATATTTAGGGGCGGGCTTTATTTTTAACTCGTCAACGAAAATTCAGTTAGAAAACGTGCGCCTAATTCAGGCACTGCGATTGGAAAATAAACGTGGCGAGCCACTTCGATTCGGTAGATCCAAAAGTCGACTTCGTAGCCAAAGAGGAAGAAATCCTCAAATGGTGGGAAGACAACGACATACCCGCTCGCTACCGGGCGCTGAACGACGATAAAGAGAAGAAATTCTCGTTCATCGACGGTCCGATCACCGCCAACAACGCCATGGGCGTTCACCACGCTTGGGGTCGAACGTACAAAGACCTCTTCCTGCGATTCCGAAACATGCAGGGTTACAAGCAGCGATTCCAGAACGGATTCGATGGCCAAGGCCTCTGGATCGAAGTTGAAGTCGAAAAAGAGATGGGCTTCAAGTCGAAACGCGACATCGAAGCGTTCGGCGTAGGCAAATTCGTTGAAGAATGCCGCAAGCGAGTCGATCGCTTCGCCGCACGAATCTCCGAGCAGTCCAAACGACTCGGCTACTTCATGGACTGGGACAACTCCTACCACACGAAATCCTCCGAAAATAACTACACCATCTGGCACTTCCTAAAGGTTTGCGCCGACAACGGCTGGATCTACAAAGGCCGAGACGTCATGCCTTGGTGCCCGCGCTGCGGTACCGGACTTTCTCAGCACGAAATCGTCACCGAGGGCTATCAGGACATCACCCACGACAGTCCATATTTGAAATTCCCGCTAATCGATGAAGGGCACGAAGGCGAAAACCTTCTCGTATGGACGACTACGCCGTGGACGCTTGCTGCCAACGTCGCCGCCGCCGTAAACCCTGAGTACACCTACGCCAAAGTCGAAGACCGCGGCTCAATCATCTACTTCTCGAAGTCGCTCATCGAATCGCTGAAGAAAGACCACGTTCTTTCTGAAGACGCCAAGGTAATCGGCGAAGTGAAGGGTTCTGAACTTGTTGGGTTGAAATATCAGGGACCATTCGATGAACTCCCTGCTCAGGCAGAAACCATCGAGCAGCACCGTGTACTTGCGTGGGACGAAGTCGGGGAGGACGAAGGAACCGGAATCGTTCATACCGCTCCCGGCGCTGGTGCCGAAGACTTCAAGCTCGGTAAAGAAAACGGGCTCACTCCGATCGCCCCACTCGACCAAAACGGTATCTATATCGAAGGCTTTGGCGAATTCACTGGCAAGTCAGCTGCCGATGTGAAAGACATGGTCTTCGACTCTCTCAAAGAAAAAGGTCTACTGGTTCGTGTAAACAAATACACCCACCGCTACCCAGTCTGCTGGCGCTGCTCAACCGAATTGGTTTTCCGATTGGTCGACGAATGGTTCATCAACATGGACGAAATTCGACCCAAGATGGAAAAAGCCACCAAGGAAATGAACTGGTACCCAGAGTTCGGCAAGGCACGCGAGCTTGATTGGCTCAAGAACATGCAGGACTGGATGATTTCGAAGAAGCGGTACTACGGTCTCGCTCTACCGATCTACGCCTGTGATTGCGGAAACTTCGATGTGATGGGCTCTCAAGAAGAGCTAAAAGAACGTGCAGTCAAAGGCTGGGATGAATTCGAAGCAAGTGGTGCATCGCCACACCGACCGTGGATCGACGGCGTAAAAATCGCATGCTCCGACTGTGGAGAAACCGTCGAGCGCATCGCCGACGTTGGAAACGCATGGCTCGACGCCGGAATCGTTCCATTCTCGACCATCGGCTACAAGACCGATCCCGAGTACTGGAAAGAATGGTTCCCTGCCGACTGGATCTCAGAAAGCTTCCCTGGCCAGTTCCGAAACTGGTTCTACTCGCTCATCGTAATGGCGGCTGTTCTCGAAGATTCATTACCCGCCCGAAACGTATTCGCCTACGCGCTTATGCGTGACGAAAACGGCGCAGAAATGCACAAATCAAAAGGCAACGCAATCTGGTTCGAAGAAGCTGCCGACAAAATGGGTGTCGACGTGATGCGCTGGACATACAGCCGTCACAATCCAGCCTCAAACCTCAACTTCGGTTACAAAACCGGAGACGAAGTACGACGCCAATTTGTAATCCCGCTCTGGAACATTTATTCCTTCTTCACGACCTACGCCAATCTTGATGACTGGACTCCCGACGACTGCACGATTCCTTCTTCATTCGGGTTTACTCCCGATGGCGAGAAGAACTCCTTTGAAAATTGGAAGCTGTCGGACGCAGAAGGCTTCTCCGAGCTTGATCGCTGGATTCTTTCTGAACTGAACCAGCTCATCGCGAAGATGACCGATAATCTCGAAAATTGGCAGCTTCCGTATGCGGCCGAAGCCGTTGAGCAGTTTGTTGACGACCTTTCCAACTGGTACGTCAGACGATCACGTCGACGGTTCTGGAAATCTGAAGGCGACCTCGACAAGAATGCCGCCTACTCCACGCTCTACACGTGCCTAACAACGCTTTCTCGCTTGCTGGCACCGTTCACACCGTTCATTGCCGACATGATGTATCGCAACCTCGTTGCCGATCGTGTTGCAGACGCCCCGGATTCAGTTCACCTGACCTATTGGCCAAAAGCCAACACATCGCTCATCGATGAAGACGTGATGAACCAGACCCGCCTCGCAATTCGCTTGGCTTCGCTGGGTCGCTCAGCACGTGCTCAGTCTCGCCTGAAAGTTCGACAACCTCTCGCCGAGTTCGTTGCAGAAGTTCGACACGATTGGGAGCACTTCGCTCTCGCCAAAATCGAAAACGTCCTCAAAGAAGAATTGAACGTGAAGTCAGTTCGAGACGCCTCAGAAATGGGTGGGTTGCTCGGATTCGAAATCAAGCCTAACTTGCGAATACTTGGACCCAAATACGGTAAGCAAGTCGGTGCAATTAGAAATGCAATCCAAGCTGCCGACGCCAACGAAATCGCACGTGCTTCAGAAGCCGGAGAAAAGATTTCGCTTAAAGGCTTCGAGCTCGAATCTGACGAAGTTATCATCGAACGTGTAGCGCTCGATAACTATGCGGTTGCGACCGACGCAGGCTACGCCGGTGCGGTTTTGACCGAGGTTTCTGATGAACTTAAGGCTGAAGGAACCGCCCGCGAGGTAGTTCGACTTGTTCAGAACTTACGAAAAACGTCAGGGCTCGAAATCTCCGACCGAATCAACTTGTGGATTTCCTGCTCAGACGATGTGACCGGAGCTCTGATGGCCCACTCTGACTACATCGCCGAGGAAACCCTGGCCGAAAACATCGACCTAGGCGCAGTTCTAAGTGACGACGCCCAAGCAGTTGCCGCATCCGACTCCATCGACCTCGACGACGGCTCAAAAGTAACGGTAAATCTAGAAAAGGCTTAAGCAGCCGAAGGTTTCAATCATGAAAGCACTACTCCTCTCTACACCCGGTCCAGTCTCTAGCTTGAGCATTGGCGAAATTCCAACGCCCGAGCCTGGTCCTAACGAAATACGGGTGAAAGTTCACGCAGTCAGCCTTAACCCGGTCGACTATAAGTTGGCTGGGCGCGGAAACGACAACTGGGCATACCCACACGTGCTCGGGCTCGACGTTGCAGGCACGGTCGATGCGATCGGCTCAGACGTTGTGCAATGGCGAATCGGCGACCGTGTGTTCTACCACGGCGATCTTTCCAAATCAGGTGGATACGCCGAGTATGCAATCACAACCGCCCACACGACGGCGAAAATCCCTGACAACGTATCGTTCGCCGAAGCCGCAGCGATTCCGTGCGCAGGACTCACGGCATACGAAGCTGTAGTGCGCCGACTCGACGTCCAGCCCGAACACACGGTCTGGATGCAGGGTGGTGCTGGTGGCGTAGGCGGCTTTGCGGTTCAAATATGCAAAAACATAGGCGCAACGGTCATCACTACCGCCTCTGGGCGAAATCATGAATTTGTGAAGTCGCTTGGTGCCGATCACGTTATCGATTACAACACTGAGCACGTTGTGAACACGATCATGTCGATCACAAACGACCGAGGCGTCGACCGAGTTCTCGGAGCAGTCGACGTAAACACTGCGAACGAAGGCATTGAAGTGCTGAAGTTCAGAGGTGGACTCGCCTGTGTCGCCGGTATGCCGACCATCACCGACACCACGTTCGCTGGTGCAAAGTCGATCCACAACATAGCATACGGCGGCGCTCACTCATCGACCAACCGAGCGGCTCAATTCGATCTCGCCAACATGGCAACAGAAATGATCTCTCTAGTAGCCGACAAGAAGATCGATCCCATGATCGAACAAACGATCACGATGGAAGAAATCCCAGAAGGCCTAGCCCAGCTTGAAGGTCGTCACGTAAAAGGCAAAATCATCGCCGAATTCGTGTAACAACAGTCTGACTACCGTTTCTCGTCACACACTCCCAAATACCAACCCGCAACGACCAACACAACTTCCCGAGCGGCAGCCGAGCGACCAAGTCATTCGATGACGCCCGGAGCCTAACGCCCGGTCCTCCCCCGGATCGGGGGAGTTAGAGGGGGAGACTGAGCCGCGCGACCAAGTCGTTCGACGACGCACGGAGCTAACGAGACTGCAGCTCAGAGCCGAGTCATCCGATGACGAGCGCGACTAACGAGATACGCTCGCTAGTCGATCATCCCTCGCTCAAACAACAACCAGCCCACACCTGTGACATACGCCCCTAGACAATCCCGCCCAAACAACCGAACCTAACAAAGTGCCACAAAGACTCGACCAGTCCAACGGTAACCCTCTAAGCGGTAGTCGTCTTACCAGCAGTCGAACATGCAAAGGCATAACTCGGCTGCCAATACAATCCGAGCCACACCGGATATACCAGGAAAGTGATCACGAATCACCTTCCCTAACGTTCGCTGAAACGCGCTCCGACGATTTGGATAACAATCCAAATCATTACCAGGTGCCGATACAGTCAGCACCGAACTAAAGCGATCGCTGAACTCACAACTCAACGACGCCATTACCAGCCCTAGATCCGATGCGGAAAGTAGGGCCCATATATCGCACAGGGAACGCATCCAATTGGTCAAGCCAGTGCGACTACCACGGAAAGCCTTGCATTGCACAGGCTCTCCCGCAACGACGACCACCGCCAAAGATGTCTACGCCGCGCTATATATCAACGAAAAAGCCATTCCTAACCCGAATGGTTAAAACAGCGCTGTCTTCTGCTAACAAAAATAGACCAATCGGCAATCCGGCTATTCGATCCATCAGAGTCATGCCCGAATCGAAAATAAGCTCAGATAGTGGCTAAGCCGAGCGCTACTCTCGGCCAGATGAATCCTGCTGGATCCGCATCACAGGGCCTGAATTTCGTCTAATTTCTGGTTCGTCGTCATCGCCTAGCTCCTGAGCTCCTGTTGGAACCGGGTTCGGCATCCCCGGTAATGAGGCTGTTCCGCGAATTCGAGCCAAACTTCGTGATAGCGAACGGTTTCTCTTTTTCTGTTCAGTTTCAGCCAGATAGTACGCGTATCGAGAGGTGAGCATCGCACCTACCAACAAAATGAGCGCCGATACGTACACGAAAATCATCAACACGATAATGGCACTCAAACCACCGTAGATGTTGTTTGTGACGCCACCCATGTTCCGAAGGTAGAAAACGAATATCGCCTTACAAATTTCAAAAGCGGCGGCACCTGCAAGAGCCGTCGGCCAAACCTCTTTGAACCGAAGTGTCGTATTCGGCAGCCACCAATAGAGCGTCAAGAACACAATGCACGATAGAACAAGCGGGATAACGACTGCCGCTCTCTGCCACAATCCAGGGTCGCTAATCGGAGCATCGGGAAGCCATATCGCCGATATATCTTGGATGAACGTAATACCGGTTGTGATCAGCACCGACGCGAACAACAATGTTGCCGCTCCGAACATCAACGCTATGTCCATCAGACGTTCAGTTAAGAACGGACGAGGTTTGTTGATGCCCCAGATGATATTGATACTTTTGCGAATTGCACTGAATACTTGCTGAGATACCCAGAACAATCCGATGACAGCAACCACACCACCAGCAGTTCGACCGCCTTTAATACTCGCAAAGAAATTTACCAAGAAGGAATCGTCGGTATCGCCGGTCTCTGCAAGTACTGGGATTTGCTCTTGAAGCCCGGCGATTAGATCTTCTTCAAAACCTTCGATTCCAAGAAAGAGAGAGAACACTGCGATTAGGGCGAGTGTAAGTGGAAACAGCGAGAAAAACGCGTAGTACGCGATGGCCGCAGACATATACGGTCCGTTTTTCGCAAGGAACTCGTTGAAGTTACTGGAGATAAATTTAATTATTGCTATGAACGCACTAAACATCAGACTAACTATTGTGCCTACGTGCGCACGTTTACTGCAATCGATGATCTAAACGAGATTCGACGATGAATGCCGCGTCCCGACCGGCAGCAAAGGGTATGCGGAGTATCGTCTGTGCGGCCTTCCCTCCTTCGGGAGGGACCGAGGGAGGATAGATTGCAGCGAGCGACCAAGTCATTCGATGACGCCCAAAGCTATAACGCCCTGCGATTTGAGCCGAGTCATCCGATGACGAACGTGACTAAGACCGCTAGTCGAGTTCGCCGGCTCGGAAAGCAGTAATGTAATTCATTGCAAAATCGTCGTTCCCTTGAAGCAGATCCAACGCCAACTGCGCAGGTCCGGAATCCAAATCGAAGTTCATGGATCGCTCGGCGGATGTGGTCAGCGGATCAACGATTCCTGAGTCTGCACCAGCGTTAATCGCCAAATTAAGGAACACGTCGTTGATGAGTCGACGCTTGGGAATGCCAAACGAAACGTTGCTCATGCCCCCGGCAATATGAATTTCATTTCCAAATTCAGCACGAATACCTTCGATAGCCTCGAATGCGTGCTTGCCGTAACTTGAATCGACCGCGATTGGGAAGTACAAAGGGTCGACGAAAATATCGGCTTTCTCCATACCCTTCGAAAGTGCCATTTCGACGATCCTGCCGACGTTCTCAAGTCGTTCTGCCGCATCGGCTGGCATGCCCACTTCATTCGACGCCATAACTACAGCTCGAGCGTTGTACTTCACAGCCATATCGATTGCTTCAGGACGTTCAAGTGCGATCGAATTGAGCATCGGTCGACCTTGGGCACCACTGTAAGCAGCTAGACCTACTTCGATAATTTCTGGATTCGATGAATCAACGCTTGGCGGAACGGTAGATTCCGACTCAACAAACTTGACCAGCCATTCCATCGTGGCTTTCTGTTCGTGTAATCGGTACGACGACTCGTCGACGTTCAAGTCGAGATAGTGCGAACCAGTCCGCGTCTGCCTATCGATTTCGTACTTGATGTACGCCTTACCCGAAGCAGCTTGGCCGGCATCTCCATTGGCACCCATCCACATCGCTATCTGGAAGTGCTTCAGAGTGCCTTGCTCGTACGGCTGTGTGGTAGTGAAGTGCTTGGGAATATGCACGAACTTCTGCTCGCCATCGAGCTTGTACTTGACGGCCTCTTTGCCATCCTCAAACACGTGACCACGTACGCCACCGCGCTTCACAACGCGAGTTGCATGAATATTTTCGCCGATTACGGTGAACTGATCTGGACTATCGATGACTTTAGGCATTTTTATTCACTTATAAGGTCGCCAGAGTTTGTATTTCCAATTGGATTTTCCGAACGGGTGCAGTCGCGCACACGACTATCGATTATGCCTCACCGTCGATATCAACGGGGCTTTGCCTGCCATGATGATCGCGAGATAGGAATGTGTTCGCCCATGCAGAAGTATTACTTAGCGACGCATCTTTGAACACAACCGGACGTTGCAGCATCTTCGTTTCATCGCCAAACGGTTTTAACCGGTCGTAAGCACGAATCCAAATGCATTCTTTATCGAGAATTTCGCACTTACCAGCCTTAGTTCCGCCACAGGGTCCGTTTCGCTGGCTTTTCACGCATTGTGACTCAGGGCATAAATAGGCGATGTCGGGCAGCGAGCAGTCACCACAGTCTCGACAGTGATAGCCGGGTACTTTCGTTGCTTGCTCAACCACATGAGCCACGCTCGAAAGCTTTTTACTTTTTTCGATCTGGCTATATACGGCTTTTCCTGCCTTGAATCCGACAGATCCTTCGGTGAACACTTTATCGTGTACAAATTTGCCGAGCCGATACTGCATCGGAACCGTAAACTTCGATTTCGTTCGAGCGGCCTTTGTTTTTGAAGCCAAATACGACTTACTGACCTCGTTCGAACTCAGCCCCGCGTTATCGCCCTGCTCGTAGTAGTAGAACTCGTCGGCCTGTTTGAAGTTGATCTCTTTAGCGAACTCTTTCCAGTCGTTATCTCCGAACGAATCTGCCGTATCGAGAATGCCCTGAATTCGTTTCAGCTGAGGCCGACCCGATATGTACGCCCCTCGATAGCCGATTCCTTTGAGAATCGCTATTTGCTTCGCCGCAAGCTCCGAAAAGAACGCACGCCCACGATCTTTCGATTTCGCCTGCTTATTTGCAATATCTCGCAGCTCGTCTGAAACCCAAACACCAGGGACTCCCCAATTGTTGAAGAATCGCCCTGCGGGGGCAGTAAGAATGAAAACCGACCCGATCAGCGGCACATCGATGTTGTTCGAGGTGATGTACTGATGAAGCTCCGACGCTTTTCGAGAGTCGTATCCGATCTGCGTAATCGCAAACTTGGCTCCGGTTTGAACCTTTAGCACCAACTTGAAGTACTGAGTCATCAACTCACCTTCAAGTTTTTTGAACGGGCTTACCGCACAGCCTGCGAAAAAGTTTGTTTTCTCCAAACGATCTTCACGACCAACAGAACCCCACATCTGGTTCGGCAGTCCATCGTTCATCTGCGACATCAGTTCAAGCAGACCCACCGAGTCGATATCGAACACCGGCTGCGCTTGACCGTTAAATCCACCGATCGGATAGTCGCCAGAAAGCGCCAATACGTTCGAAAATCCCTGACTTCCCAAAGCCCACAAACGGCTTTCTACGCCGTTTCGGTTGTAGTCCTTGCACGACATGTTGATGACAACATCACGCCCTCGAAACAGGAGATCCTGCCCAAGGACTTCGGGTCGAATATGCGGATTACCACCGGGATTATCTGTCAGTGCTACAAAGTCGACACGATCGAATTCAGACAACGATTTCGCAAGTTCAGCAGTTTTTCTCGACGCTTCTGCCATTAGAAGACCGCGTGAAGTTTCGATTTCGACAGCTGTCAAAAATCGATCACTATTTTCGAGCATTCCCTGTAAATTGAGGGACTTTGAAGATGACTGTTCCAAGAAAACCTTCTTTTAAATAACGCGAATTCTCGTGCTTATCCGCTACGCCACTGTGTCGAACACTTGGGATGTTTGCAAGAGTCGCAAGTGAGAATTCAGGGATATTTCGATATCGGCACCCACGTTTTGAGATGAAGGCTCTGGTATTGCAACATGGGATTCGTTCCACTTGAATCTACAGCGGAAAAGCTCAATCTAACTCTCAAGCCGCGTTATTGGCGTGATTCTGTAATGCAGCTACAGGTAGAATATTCGAATGCTCGCATATGGCCGCTACCGGATAATGGTTCCGTGTAACGGTTACGTGTATTTGAACTGCATCAGTTCTTAATAACGGTGAGAACCCGATCCACGGAAACTTATGAAAACTAAGCAGCAGGTCGTAGTAGTTGGACTCGGTCGATTCGGCGGTAACGTCGCTCGTACGCTGTACCAACTCGGCCACGACGTTATGGCAATCGACATCGACGAAGAACGCGTCCAAACCCTCATGGGCGATGTGACGTACCCAGTGACCGGTGATGCCACTCAGGAAGCCGTGCTACGTGAACTCGGTGTACACAACTTTGATATTGGGATCGTTGGCATTGGTTCGAACGTCGAAGCCAGCATTATGGTGACCGTTCTATTCCAGACCATGAACCTGCCGTTCATCGTCGCCCGTGCCCACAGCGCACTTCACGGAAACACTCTTCAACGACTCGGCTGTCATCGAGTGATTCATGCTGAGGAAGAAATGGGTTCACGCCTAGCTCACAGCCTCTTCAATCCTGACGTTGAGGAATACATGGAGCTTTCTGGAGCTTTCGGGGTCAGCCGCCTCCAAGTACCCGACCGTTTCACCAATATGACTCTCGATGAAGCCGGATTCGCAAGCGCTCGAGACAAGTACGGAATCGCAATCGTTGCCCTCAAACGAGGCGATCACATCACACTGAGCCCTGATTCAGGAGAACGGCTACGTGCCGGCGATGTACTTGTCGTTGCTGGTCGTGACGAATTCGTAAGCCGAATCACTAATTAGCCGTAAACCACACTAACACTCAGCTGCATGAACGCATTCAGCGCAGAAACTTAGAAAAGGTACATAGACCAAATATGCCTTTCAATCGAGTAATAGCAGTCGTCGCCGACGACCCATCCGATATCAACACCGTTTCTCGGGCAGCCGACATCGTGCGAGACAATCGCGGCCATTTGTACGTCGTATATGTAATCAAAGTGCAGCGATCTTTGCCCCTCGATGCCGAAATCGAAGACCAGATCGAAAGAGGCGAACAGGTTCTTCATCGTTCTGAACGATTAGCTCGGCTCCCACGTAGCTATATCGATTCTCAATTGCTGCAAGCCCGCCACATCGGTCCCGCCGTAGTTCACGAAGCGGTTGTTCGAGATGTGGACGTAATCGTTATCGGAACGTCATATCCAACCGATTACGGCTCTTTTTCGCTCGGTAGCGACATTCCGTACATACTCGAACACGCCCCATGTGATGTAATTTTGTGGCGAGAACACAGCAATGCTGCACGTCCGGTAGCTCGAACTTCGAGAAGCGGTCGAGCGTAAAAGGATGATATAACCAACACCTACTTAGCAATTTAGTAGGAAAGACTCAGGCGAGTCAGGATTCGTACCTGCAGATATGAACGTAATAATCGTTGGGGCCGGGAATCTAGGTTCATCGCTCGTTCGCAAACTAAGCGATCTCGGGCATAAAATTACCGTGATCGAAAAGAACTCAAAAGCCGTTTCTTTGCTTCCACGCGGCCGAGTCGACTCCGGTGTAATCACAGTGATCCACGGTGACGGCGCTACCGGACCCGCCATGCTGGAAGCCGGGATTGCCAGTGCCGATGTTTTTATAGCCGCCACCGGTAATGATTCGATAAACGGCCTTGCGGCACAGCGTGCAAAGACAATCTTCCGTGTCGAAAAGGTCATGACTATCGTCAGAGACGAAGGTGCGCGAATTCTCTACGAATCACTCGGTATCAGTACAATTAACAAAGCCGCCCTCGCCAGCGACCAACTCGTCAGCGTACTGACAGAGGAAGCGTAGCCAATATGTATCTCTTAATCGTCGGCGGCGGAAAAGTGGGGGCGCCACTCGCATCATCGTTCATCAACGAAGGACATGAAGTCTTCGTTCTCGACAACAATCCTGACGTTGTTGCGTCACTACAACGTGAGCTCGGAATGATCGCGAGCATTGGCGAAGCGGCCTCGGTCAGAGCGTTACAAGACGCCGGAGCCTCTCGGGCAGATGCGATCATCGCTACAACCAACTCAGATGCCGACAATCTTGCTGCTTGCCAATTGGCCAAAACAAATTTCGACGTTGCACGTACGATCGCTATCGCAAACTCGCCCGAAAACGCTGAATTGTTTGAGCGTGCCGGTGTAGATCTCGTAGTCAGCGCAACCGATCTTGTCTTAGCGAACCTCGCGACGGCACTTCCCGCCCACCCGCTAATCAGACTCATGTCGATCGCTGATAGATCTCATGAACTTGTCGCAATCAAGCTTCCGCCAGCCGGAACCTCAATCGGACGCACACTATCTGAAATAAGGCTTCCGTATGGAACTAAAGTTGTCCTCATGATCACCTCAACAGGGCAATCGAAATCTCCCGACTCCGATCAGATAATCGAAGCCGAAGATGAGATAATTGCCCTCTCTCCGACTAACTCAACTGCGGAGCTGTGGGAACTTCTCACAGAGCTGAGGTAAGCATGTCCAAAACAGTCGCATTTCTCGGACCTGAAGGCACGTACACCGACGAAGCATGTTTTTTCTACGCTCCAGATGACGAACGCATTCCATTTGCTTCGCTTGGACTTGTCACTAGCGCACTCGAAGACGGAGAAGTAGACGAAGCTGTCGTCCCAATCGAAAATTCGCTCGGTGGCACGATCATCGAAGTGGTTGACTATCTGATCAAGTCTAAAAATGCCCACATCATCGGCGAGATTCTTCTACCGATCGATCACTGTCTCATTACTCGACCAGGCGTCCAGCTCAGCGACATACGGGTCGTAAAATCGAAGCAGGAAGCACTCACCCAGTGTCGTGAGTTTCTATCTAACGAGCTCAAGCACGCCGAGCAGATAGCGACGACAAGCACAGCTCTCGCCGTAACTGATCTCAAAGAATCTGATGACCGCACAGCAGCAATCGGGCCTCGTCGATCTGCCGAGCTCGCCGGACTCCCGATATTTAAACAGGGCATTCAAGATCGCCAGAACAACGTCACACGGTTCGCTGTTTTGAGTTCAAATGGTGGTGCAAATACTGGAAGCGACAAAACTTCTATTGCGTTCGATTTTGATCGAACGGACGCACCCGGGCTGGTCTACGGAGCGCTTAGTCCGTTCGCTGATCGGGGCATCAACCTGCTGAAAATCGAGTCACGCCCAACCGGCAAAGGGATGGGCAACTACATCTTCCTTCTCGATTTCGAAGGCAATATCGATGATGAGCATGTTCAGGAAGCCATCACTGAACTAAGGAAGAACACGTCGACGTTCAAGGTTTTCGGCTCGTATCCCAGAGCTACAGAGCTGTCGATCAAATAACTCGGTTGTCGCATTCAGCGTGCGAGGTTTATTTCCGAGATTCAGGTTATCGGCCGATGCCGCCTAGAGTTCTTCGTCATCCAGATCCAGATCATCGAAGCCATCGTCGTCACGCATCTGCGATGCCGCACGCCTGCCCTCGGTCGCCGCAGTCGCCATACGTTGTCGAGTCTCTGAAGTAAGTTCGTCAGCCTTATCGCGCCATTCGCGACTTTGATCGAGGATAAAGGCACGAGTTTCCTCGCCCGATTTTGGCGCAAGGATCATCCCAGCGACGAAACCGCCAACGCCACCCATTAGCAATCCGAGAAGGAATCCCCCTCCTCCGCCGCCGTTGTCTCTATCCGCCATTGCTTACCTCTTGGCCTCTACATAGTTCGAATTCGAGCCAGGTATAAGTTCGATCATTACCAAATACGATCCACTGACTTAGGTGCTGGGTTCATCAGTGTCTTTAGCTTTCGAGCTGCCACCGCCACCGAACAGGCGCCCGACACCTTGTAAAGCACTCATGATTCCTAACCCTTGCGCAACGGGTCTTAGAACGGATGCAGCATCTTCGACTGCTTGTCGAGCCACAGCCACTCTGCCGAACGTCTCTTCAAAGCCATCTGCGACCTTCTCCATGCGATCCATGAAGCGATTCATTCGGCTGTGCAAACGCATTAATGTGACAGTTACATACGCCACGACCACGAACGAGAACAGCAAAAAGACGGTCACGACAATGTCTTTTATCTGGGCTATGTTTTCGGCAAATGTCATAGGAGTTTTTTGCTACCAAACTACGTCGACCGTACGATTCTCAGACAAAAACCTACAAGACCGACTGTTTCATCGTAGCAGTGAATTGAACGGGACTGCAACTATATGAAGTATCTAGTTAATAATGATATGGTATCCAACAGTTGGGCGGCGCCTCTGACTGACACGTTCTGTAGCAGCCAGCAAGGCGCGACAAATGAATGTCTTAGATGATTACGAGATACGAGCTTCTTCAACTCCGTGGAAAACAGTTTTCAGCGAACTGGCAACTGGTGTGCATTAAAGCACCGATCCAACAGGGAATTGCCTATTCGAGAAAGGCTCTCAGCTTTTTAGACCGAGTTGGGTGACGCAGTTTTCGAAGCGCCTTCGCTTCGATCTGACGAATTCGTTCACGAGTCACGCCGAACTCTCGCCCAACCTCTTCCAACGTACGGCTTCGTCCGTCTTCAAGACCGAATCTCAGCTGCAGCACCCGACGTTCACGTTGGCTGATCGAATCAAGCACATCGTTCACCTGCTCTTTAAGAAACTTGTACGACACAGCATCGTCAGGCGCCAGTGTGTTGTTGTCAGGAATGAAATCGCCAAGCGAAGAGTCTTCCTCTTCACCGATCGGCGTTTCAAGTGAAATCGGCTCTCGATAGATTTCCCAAATCTCTCGAACTCGATCTGCCGACATATCCATCTCGCTGCCAATCTCTTCAGATGTTGGCTCTCGACCAAACTCCTGAACAAGACGCCGACTCACACGAAGCAGTTTGTTGATCGTTTCGACCATGTGTACCGGAATGCGAATCGTCCGTGCCTGATCGGCTATTGCACGAGTTATCGCCTGCCTGATCCACCACGTAGCGTACGTACTGAACTTGTAGCCTTTGCGATAGTCGAATTTTTCTACGGCACGAATCAGGCCGATGTTGCCGTCCTGAATTATATCCAGAAGCGGCATGCCCCGGCCGATGTACTTTTTCGCAACCGAAACAACTAATCTCAGGTTAGCTTCCGTCAGATGGCGTTCTGAACGTTCCGCCTGGTTTTGGATACGTGAGAAATGAGCACCAAGCAGGAATTCGTAAACGACCAACTGGTCGTTGTACGCCTGCGTCTTCGACCCTTTTACCAACCTATCTAAACTAGGGTCGTCATCAAGTGCATCGAGAGTTTCGTGTGCAATTAGAGCGGAGTCAATCGAAAGATCTTTGACCATCTTTTGAGCCGGCTCCAACTCGCAGTTGAACGCATCTGACAGGAACGCCAACAAATCATCGTTGTGCGAACCATCGATCAGCTCGCGGAGCTCCGGAATACCGAGAACCGTTCCGAGTGTCACGTTCTTAGGAAGACCTATGAATCCAGCAATCGCTGAAGCAACTTCATGCTGGGATCCTAATCGGCTAAGCAGTTCACGTGTGGTGTCAGCCGCAGTGGGTAATCGTCCCGTCTGGACTGTCATCTCAGCCTGAATATCCGAAAGTTTTTGAGATATTTCCATGCCTCTGGCAAGGAATCGCTCATCCTTCGCGGTAAGAAGCCCAACCCGGCCAATCTCGCGCAGGTACATGCGAACGGGATCATCTGATATTTCAGAATCTTCTACAGATTGATTGAAACTAAGAGCGGCAAATCCTTCCGACTGCTTCGATCCCCAAGTTTCCAGTTCTGAGACGTTCGCGGCCACTGCGGATGACCGGAGCACAGCAGGAGTTGCACGATCACCGGTATCGTCATCGTCGGACTGCTCTCCGTCCACGTTGTTATTGCTATTCGAAAGCAACAACTCGCCTGAGTTAACGAGATCTTGAAGTTGGTCTTCATTGTCGGTTGGCTGGTTGGTTCGTGCCATATTTATGCCCGCCATGTCATTACTTTACGTAGATTCTCGTTCGGCAGGAGCGATTGATCCAAAAGCTCCGCTGCTTCGTCACCCTCCAACTCTTTAAACCGTTCGGTCTGTGATTTCTTGATCTGTCGGAAGTGCCGTTCTCTCAACCGCATCACGCACTGCGTTACATCCGCAACATGGCGAGCCTGATCCGACGGAGGAAGTTGATGTTCGGCAAGTCGATGTGCCTTTTCCGTTAAATCTTCACCAAGCTCGTGTGAGATTTCGCCGAGTTTAGGCGAGGATTGCCACGCAGTAAACAAAGCACGATTATCCGACTGATGCAAAAACTCCGACGGCATCGCAATTGCATGCTCTCGCAAATCTTCTAATTGCAGTATGAGCGCAAGCAAGTGCTCCTCGAGTGCATCACCACCGGTCGTGTTGAGCGCTTCCGATACTTGCTCCGACGAAATTCGTCCCGAATCCATGAATTGCGAGCTATTTCCCCGTTTGAACGAACCATTTCGTCGCGAGTTGTTCCCGAATCCACCTCGAGAGCCTTTACGCGAAGTTGAACGAGGCTTATCGACGATCGATTTCAGCCGTTGTTCGGTAACTCCTGCGAGCTTTGAAATCGTCGACCAGTATCGATCCTGATCGTAATCGTTCGATATGTTGTAAATAAGCGGAGCAACGCTGTTTGCAAAGTCAGCAATTCCTCGGCCGGACTCCATGTTATGAAGCTTTGACTTCGCAACTATGAGATAGTCGAGCAACGGTTCCGCAGCCGTCAACGAAGCCCGCCAGCTATCCGGATCTGATCGAATCGCCTCGTCAGGGTCTTTTCCGCCATCCGGACGAGCGACTTTGACTTCAAGACCTTTACGACGACCGGTGTTCAGTTCGGCCGTCACGCTTTCGAGTGCCCGCATCGTCGCTGCTTCACCTGCAGCGTCGGAGTCGAGACACAGGATGATCGTTCCGATACCACTTGCAGTTGCGTGGCGTGACAAAGAGTCGAGTTGTTGGCCAGTTACTGCCGTTCCCATCGAGGCGACAACGTTAGTGAAGCCATGCTCATGAGCGGCGATAACGTCCATATACCCTTCGACAACGACTGCTTCGTTTGACGCTCTAATCGACTCTGCGGCCCAGTTCAGCCCGTACATAATCGAAGACTTGTCGAAAGCGTCGGTTTGCGGGGTGTTTAGATATTTTGGCTCGGAGCCATCTAGTGTTCGAGCGCCGTAGCCGATGATCCGATCTCGTGCGTCTCGAATTTCTATCGTCAGTCGCCCAGTAAACATATCTCGCCAAGAGCCGTCATTTTTGCGAGTGATCAATCCAGCATCGCGAGCCGTTCGTGCCTGGACGTTCCTTGTTCGCAGATGGCCAGCAAGAGTCTCCATTCCACTTGGAGCCAAACCCAACCCGCGACGAACAGCAGTTTCGATATCGATTCCTCGATCTTTCAGGTATTCAAGCGTTTCTTCGCCAACAGGAGCCTTCAACCTTGAAAGGAAGTACTCAGAGGCGATTTCGTTAGCTTCAATAAGACCGGTTATCGGCTTCTTGAGCGGCTCGTTATTACGCTCTTCAACCTTGATCCCGGCACGATTCGCCAGATTCTCAAGTGCTTCTACGAACGACAAGTTCTCCTTTTTCATCATGAAGGAGATAACGTCGCCACCCTCGGCGCACGAACCGAAACAGCGCCAACTGCCCGATTCGGGGTAGATCACAAACGAAGGCGAACGTTCAGAGTGGAACGGGCAAAGAGCTTTTGGCTGGCGCGACGAAGTATCCAAGTCCACATAATCTGAAATGACTTGAACAATATCGGACCGGCTTTTTACCTCGTCGACTAACGCCATATCTTTGAAACTCAACGCATCCTAAGTGATGCTGCAAGGAACTCTGACCGAGGATGTCACATCCCATAGCTAGAGTTCAGATTTCACACGGATGCGGATAGGAAGAACTATCCGAGAGTATACGGGCGGTATTTCCCCAGCGGAGCCAAACCGTGGGTAAATTCTAGTGAATTCTAAATTCGACCCTGAAACACACCGTCGCTCAACCCTGGCTTGACTTGTTCAGCCATCATCAGGGCATAGTTGTCGGTCATTCCACACACTAAGTCGACGGCGGCTCGCTCCGTCGATCCTGAGAGCTCTCTCAGCCATGCGGGGATCAACTCGGGCTTGCGATTGTAGTGATCGAACAGCACTCCGACGATAGCCGCAGCCTTACGACCTTCAACCGAAGCGCTAATCGGGTGGTAGAACTTGTCGAACATGAACACCCTGAGGTCGGTAATGATCTTACCTAGCTCCGGCGACATTCTGATCCACGGCTGATCGCCACCCTCAACTTCGATTTCACCCGTGCAATCCCAAGACGACTCTACGACGTCTCGAATCACGGCGTCGATTCGCTGCGAGTGCCTCACACCAAGTGCGTCTACTGCCTCAGTCGGCAAATCTTCGATCTTGATGTAGTCAGAGCGAAGAGCATCGAGAATGTCGTGTGCGAGATAGGCGAGTGCATCTGAAATTCGAACAATCTGAGCTTCCAAAGAAAGATTCGCTACTGCTTCTTTCGAAAGGAATTTGCCTTCTGGCTTCGAGTGATTTCTGATGCCGTCGATCACATGCTCGGTCAGATTCAGGCCTTTGCCATCTTTTTCGAGCAGTGTGATTAGTCGAACCGAGTGCCGACTGTGATGAAATCCGCCAGAAATCATCTGGTTCAGCACACTTTCGCCGATATGCCCGAACGGTGTGTGCCCGAGATCATGCCCAAGACCTATCGCTTCGACAAGATCTTCGTTCAGATTAAGCCCCCGAGCTATCGATCTACCTACCTGGGACACCTCAATAACGTGAGTTAGCCGAGTGGTGAAATGGTCGCCCTGAGGAGCGACGAACACCTGACTCTTATGCTTGAGCCGACGAAACGAATTCGTGTGAATCACTCGATCACGATCGCGCTGAAATTCGGTCCGAGTATCTGAAGGTTCTTCAGCTATTGCCCGTACTGAATCAACAGAACGAGATGCGAACGGCGATAAAAGCTCTTCACGCTTTTCAAGCCGCTCACGCACTGCACTTAAGTTAGGTTTCGTATTTGTAGAGTTCGGTTCCATCAGATTCAAGACTATATGCGCAGTCTATTTCGGTCACCTGTCTTGCGTCGGATCTTCATGCAAATTTCTTACTTTTCGTTGGGTGAGAAAAATTACGGAGATCATCACCAACATTATCGCTGGTCCAACCATCATTCCAGCTCGAAGACCTATCACGGTCGCCAAGCTACCTGTCCAAAGCCCACCGAGTATTCCTACGCTTTGTGAGATTGCGAACACTCCCATCACTCGCCCACGAATATCCTCGGGCACACGTAATTGAACGGTGACTATCGAAGAAATGTTGAACAAGCCGTTCCCGAAGTGAGCCAGCGCTGCCAGCGGCATAGCGAGTGCCAATGAGGGAGAGTTCGAAACTATCAACATTATCGTCGAGAACGATGCCGCTCCACCGAGAATCATCCAGCCAAGACGTCGACCAGGTGACAGTCGACCAGCGACGATTATTCCGCTCAACGCTCCTATACCTGCCGACGAAAACATGAAGCCGACTTCTCGTTTTCCACCGCCGAAAAGCTCGACGTATGCCGGCAACATGCCAATCCAACCGAACACCATCAACATGTTCGAGAAGGCGAGAATTAGCAGCACCAACAGCACTCGATGATTTTTGATGTATCCAATTCCGGTGCCAAGATCGCGAAGCACGCTTCGCTGGACGATCGATGTTCCTCGTCGAGGCAGCAGAACGGTTGCTGCGAACATGGCGAACCAGCCAAGCGCAGCGATGAAGAAGCCAAACGGCGTGCCGAATTCGGCCATCAGCAATCCACCCACCGTAGGCGCAACCACTGACGCTGAAGCCATGAGCGATCCGTTGATCGTGACAGCGCTTTTCATTGCCGATTTTGGCACTAGCGAAGGAAAATACGCCTGACGCTATGGCTGATCGGCCCCCGATACAAATCCAGCGAATATCGCGATCGAAAATATGTGCCAAGGGCGGACGGTATCGGTGAAGTCCAACACGCCTAGCAATACAAATAACAAAGCACCGATGAACGCCGATCCACCGAGCAGGAATTTCGCCTCATATCGATCGGCAAACACGCCACCAAAGATGTTCACTAGCATCATTGGGATCGCCGTTGCGGCCGCGACTCCGCCAAGGCTAAGCGGCGATCCGGTCAACTCCCACATCAACAGGCCTTGAGCCACCGCTCCAAGCCTAAGGGCGTTCATGGCAAGAACAGTGCCACCAAAGTAGATACGAAACGGCTTGAACGATAACGCGCTCGTACGGCGTTCGATCTTCGACTCAGCGTTTGCGGCAGCTTCCGATTTCGAGCTGCTCACGAATCAGCCAATTTGGATCCGTCCAGATTCCGAATTATCGGCTGCGTAACGCCAACAATCACGAAGATCGTCGCCAGTATTACCGCACCAACGAAGACTGCAACTCGCTCGTCGTAGATCGATGCGACTGTTCCGCCCATCAGTGCTCCCAAAGGAATCAGGCTGAAAGTGATCGTGTACACGCCCATCACACGCCCGCGCATCCGCTCCGGAACCCGCAGTTGAAGCACAGTCATCGCCACAACAAAGTAGATCGTGTTCGCCAGCCCGGCGATGTAAAGGAAAACTAGCGCAACAAGGAAGTTCGGTGCGTAAGCGAACCCCGCAATTGCCGCTGTGAATATCAGCGAACCTCCAAGCATGATGTAGCCAACTCTGGGGTGACTTCTGACTTGTCCCACGACCAACGTCCCTGTCAAAGCACCTAGTCCAACGATCGAAAACATCGTTCCAAATCCAGCTTCATCTACTCCGAATCGCTTCACGAAGAAGGGCATTAGCTGCATGTACTGCATGCCGAAGAAGTGGGTGGCGTAGGTAAGCCCGATCAGCAAGACAAAATCGCGCCTTGAAAGAACGAATTTCACGCCCTCAACCATGTCCTCGACAACGTTTCTCGTTTTGTCAGGGGGAGGTGACTGAACTCGAAGAGAAATCATCACCAAAAGCATGCTCACCCAGCCCACTACACCAACGTAAAAGACTGACTCAGTTCCGCCATATCGAATGAGAAATCCACCCGCTATCGGGGTGACGAGCCGACTGAATTGCCACATGACCGATCCAAGCGCCACTGCGCTCATCATGTGCTTACGATCAATGAGTAACGGGAAGTATGAGCTACGAACGGGACCATCGAACCCCATTACGAGCCCTTGAACCGATGCGATGGCAACGACGTGCCATATTTCGATCATGTCGGTCGAATCAAGTACAGCGAGAAGCAGTAGCAACAACGACGATGCCGCCGATACAGACATGATTAGCTTGCGGCGGTCGACTCTGTCAGCGAGCACACCGCCGAACAAGTTCACAAGAATCGTAGGTATGGCGGTTGCAGCGCCTAAAAAACCTATCGCAAGTGGAGATCCACCCAGTTTGTCGACGATGAGCCAACCCTGCGCCATCGTCGCTATCTGAATTGCACCTACGGAGCCAAGCGAGCCCAGCCAGTATCGGCGGTATTTAGCATTGCTAAGAGCGCCAAGCTGTTCGGCGGTTTTCGCCCTGAAGCCTGATGGAGCCCGTTCTTCTGCTGTTGTCGCCACGCTAAATAAGATCGATTCGAGTAGTGGAAACAGCCGAGTAAATCAAAGCACTTCCCAGTAGAGCGACGATATTACGCCTCATTCACAGTTATTAGTGTCGATCAGGGCTGGCGGACTATTCGACTGTGACGGTCTTAGCGAGATTACGTGGTTTGTCAGGGTCACGGTCAAGCGCCAGCGCTGTGCGATAGGCGAGGATCTGAAGTGGAATCAGCGTTACAAACGGTTGGAGAAGCTCTGGACATTCGGGAACCCGAATTACGTGATCTGCGACGCGTTCCATCGTTTCGTCATTTTCACTGATTATGGCGACGACTTCACCGCCACGCGCTTTCACTTCACTGATATTCGAAAGCATTTTCGGGTACAGATCATTTTGAGGAGCACAGACGATCGTTGCCATGTCGGGACCCAATAACGCGTTAATCCCGTGCTTCATTTCGCCAGCAGGGTTGCCTTCGGCGTGGATGTAGGCAATCTCTTTCATCTTCAGAGCGCCTTCAAGAGCCATCGGCAACTGCGCACCTCGACCCAAATAAAGCAAATCTTCGTATTTGGAAAGACGATCAGCCAGCACAGTAATCTCGCCGCTGAGGTCGAGTGTAGAAGAAATGAGCGATGGCAGCTCAGCCATTTGACCGACGATCTCTTTCACCCGGTCGGCATCGATAACGCCGCGCGCCTGCGCTAGAAATACCGCAAGTTCCAGTAGGGTCGTCATACTGGCGATCATAGTTTTGGTCGATGCAACGCAAATTTCCTGGCCAGCCTTCACACCCAAAGTGAAGTCAGCGACTCGAGTCGCCTGTGATCCTTCCACTTCCAAGACGACGCCTAATAGCGCACCCGCCTGTCGCGCATGCTCCATCGCTGCCAAAGTATCGGCAGTTTCACCCGATTGAGTCATAGCGATTACTAGCGTGTTCGAGTCGAGAACAGGATTTCTGTACCTGAGTTCAGATGAGTTCTCACAAACCGAAGGGATACGTGCGAGTGATTCGATCACAGATGCACCGAACATTCCGGTGTGCATCGACGTACCCATGCCGGTAAGAATCACCCGATCAATCGACCTAATTTGGTCGAGAGTAAGCGTGATTTCAGGAAGAGAAATTGTTCCGTTCGCAAAATCCGCCCTGCCTCGCATCGCAGCTTGAACAGCATCAGGCTCCTCAGAGATTTCCTTCGACATAAAGTGAGGATGATTCCCCTTTTGAGCAGCCTCAAAGTTCTGACCGGTAACAACCGCATCACGAGAAATAGAATTGCCTTCGAGATCGAATAGCTGAACGTCGCCCTTACGAATCTCCACAACTTCACAGGGCTCAAGATAGATGACTTCTGACGTATATGGGAGAAGGGCGATCGTATCGGATGCCATCACAGCAGCGTCGTCGTTTTTTCCAACAACAATTCCGCCAGCGTTACCTACCCGAAGCCCAACAACAATGTCGGGTTCAGCGATAGAAATGGCAACGACAGCGGTATTACCTTTTATCCGACTCGCCGCGCCAATCACAGCCTCTCGCAAGCTCATTCCGGAATTGACGCTATGCCCAACTAAGTGAGCCAGCACTTCGGAATCTGTTTCGGACTTGAACTGAACACCGGCATCAACCAATTCATCTTTCAGTTCAAGAAAATTCTCAATGATTCCGTTGTGCGCAATCGAAACCGCCCCATTGCTAGATGCATGCGGGTGCGCGTTTTGTTGATTGACCAGACCATGAGTCGCCCATCGGGTGTGACCAATTCCAACGATCCCGGTCAGCTCTCCGCCTGCCAATTCGGACGCGAGATTTTCGAGCGATGCCTTGTGATCGCCCCGCTTGAACGTCTGAATCGCACCGGACGAATCGATCACAGAAATACCCGCTGAGTCGTACCCGCGGTACTCGACCGAGCGAAGCCCATCAATTAGCAGCGGAACTGCGTTTTCAGTTCCGGCATATGCAAATATTCCACACACTTAGGCGAATACCTCACTGGTCGACCAGGTGAAATCGGACGTTTCTTTTAATTCGATGCCGCATTTATCAGCGTAAGCGCCCCGTTTGTCTTCGGGGAGCATGCGTGCGATCCGAACCATAGTTTCAGTAGTAACAGCAGCCGCTTTTCTTCTGGCTGCGCTTCCCTCAGCACCCGAAGCAGTGAACGGCGTGCCAATCTTCAATCTCAATGTAGCCGTTGGCTTGAACACTTTGATCGGATTCTGCAAATTTTCCGAGCCTGTGAGCGCAACTGGAATGATCGGAACCCCGGTCGACATCGCAATGTGCGCGAGTCCGGGCTGACCTTTCATGAGGATGCCCTCCTTGTTCCGAGTTCCTTCGGGGAACACAATTGATATTCGGTGTTCATTTAATAACATCCGAGTTATCCAGTTAAGCGCTCGAACGTCGGCATGATGACGATCCACCGGAAACGCTCCGTAACCCTTCATGAAAATCGAACCGATGCCGTACTTGAACAGTTCTTTCTTCGCCATAAATACCGGCGGACGAGGAAGAGCAGCTGCAACAATGGCTGGATCAAGATTGGAAATGTGATTCGCAGCGACAAGGAGTGGTCCTGATTTGGGTATGTTCTCCTGTCCCTCGATTTCGAAATCTGAGAACAGCTTGAGTGTGGTTTTGAATCCAATGTTTAATGCAGGGAACAGCCACTGGGCCATTAGAGAACATCCTTAGCAAGTTCGACTAGATGGTTCACAACTTCGTCGAACGTCAAATCGTCGGTATCGACAATACGAGCATCGTCAGCGGGTCTCAACGGTGAATTCTCACGAGAAGAATCGATGAGATCTCGCTGCGCCATCGAACGAATAACATCCTCAAACTCGATCTCGGTGCCCTCTGCGATGAAGTCCCGATGTCGACGATTTGCGCGAGTTTGAACGGTCGCAGTTAGATAAATCTTGAGTGGAGCTTCGGGAATAACGACCGTTCCTATGTCTCGACCAACCATCACGATCGCGCCGCCACTAGCCAATTTACGTTGCTCGGCAACCATGATTTCCCTGACTCTCCCAACGGAAGCCACTGACGAAACAGAGTCGTCGACCGCCGGTGCGTGCAGGTGCTTAGTAACATCTTCACCATTCACAACGATCAAGTTGCCGCCAGTTTCGCCATTTGAAACTGCAAAATCCATACGCTCGGCTGCTTGAGCAACCGCTACCAGATCGTTCACGTCGACGTCGTTTTTGATGGCGTTCCAAGTTGCAGCACGATACATGAGACCGGTATCTAAGAAACGATATCCAATGTGGCTTGCAAGCGATCGCCCAACAGATGATTTTCCAGAAACAGCAGGTCCATCAATTGCGATCGGCGGGCGGGCAGGACCTGTATTCGACAAACGTTCTCCGTTCAAAATTTAACTCGGTATTACCTATATTTGACCACATCCGCAGACGTTCCACTTTAAATAGCCTAACCGTCTGCTGCTAAAATCTCGTTCACCTGACATATACGCGTTATCAATATTTACGTAACGCTTCGACGATACCATCTTTTAATTGAGTACAAAAACTCGGCCACTGACCTTGGAGATTTGAAGAAATGAACGTTCTAGATTGGATTCTGATTGTCGCCTTTGCGGCAACCGCGCTCTGGGGATACAAAACTGGGTTAGTCTCGGCGGTATTGAATGCAGCGGCGATCTACGTCGGCATGTTCCTCAGCGGACTGTTCGCCGGCCAAGTTCTATCGCTCATCTGGGACGGAGTCGAAAGCCAAGCTGTTTCGACCGCTATCGGTTACGTAATCATATTCGCTGGTGTCTTCATCGCCAGCCGCATCGTCGCCTCGATGATCCAAAAGGCTCTAAAAGTAACGTTCATGACCTGGATAGATAGTCTCGGCGGCATAGTCGTTGGACTCGTCGCCGGTGTACTGATCGCAGGCGGAATAATGACCGTTGTAGCTCGATACTCCTTCGTAGAGGACGTAGCAGCAACCGAAATTGGCGTCGACGATATCATGACCGACGGCACCGAAGGCATCACCGACAAGATCACAGGCAACACAATCGCATTCGCCAAGAATCTTGGCCAAGACAAGGGTCGAGATTTACTACTCGAATCGACGATAGTTCCATCACTCATTGATATACGATCTGTTGTCACCGCATTCGCACCGGCAGAGTTCGCCGCTGCACTAGAATTACTCGAACAGGCGATAGACGAGCAAGAATAGCTCCCGCCTGTTCACCTTTGAAACCAGAATCAACTAAGTAGACGTTAAATAAATAGCCAGTAAGCTCACTCACAAATAGGTCCATCCAAGTCGAGGATCGAAAACGGAAAACCGCATGAGCGAAAGCACTCGATCACCTGTATTGGTGCTCAATCAGAACTATCAGCCGCTCAACATCTGCGATATTCGCAGGGCGGTGAAACTCGTGGGTAAAGGCAAGGCAGAATCAGTTCAAGATACCGGTGAATACGTTCACACCGTCACTGATATTTTTGACCGACCTGACGTGATTCGACTGGTCTACATGGTCAGGCGACCGCTCCAGCGGCTGAAGATGTCGCGCAACGAAATATTCTCTCGTGACAACAACTCTTGTCAGTACTGTGGTGACAAACCGCGGGATATGACCATCGATCACGTTAACCCTCGCTGCAAAGGCGGCGAATTCACATGGGAGAACGTTGTTAGCGCCTGCAAGGCTTGTAACCACCGCAAGGCTGCTCGAACCCCCCAAGAAGCGGGCATGAGGCTGCGAAATAAACCCTACGAGCCTCGCCCCAACCCATACTCGTTCCTGAAACTCGAATCACTCAGGAAGACATGGCTGCCGTTCGTACCTTGGATGGTTTCTGAATCGAATCCGTCGAACGGCGAGCAATCGACTGCAGCCGCAATGGCCGACTAACTAATCCTCGGTGTCGTCACTATCGTCGAAAGTGAGCGATGGGACTTTCGCCGGGTCGGCCCACGGCAGATCGAGCATAAGCACTTCGAGCGTCAGCTGTGGAACTGCGTTCGCTTCTAAAGCGATCGTCGCATCCTGAATCGAAGTAACTGCTGCAGAAATCTGAGACTTTTTCAGTTGACTAGCGATTTCCGAGAGCAGCTCTGCCCATTCAGTGTTGGTGACATGGTCGTCGAGCTTGTGGCGCATCATCGCCACGTCGCGCCACCACTCGAGCCAGCGCTGCATCTCTGCCAGTACGGCGTCACGATCTCGCCAGAACTGTCCGCCAGTCTGGCGGGCGTACCTGAAACGTTCTTCAATATTGCCTGTAACGATCTCAGCAAACCGCAGTACTGCCTGATTATGACCGTCGACAATAGTCGAATCCTTTAAAGCGTCAATTGCCCAGCCCGGGCAGCCACGAGCGAGCCGTGAAAGCGACCTAGCTTGAGATTCTTCCGCTTCAAATCTTTCGATCAGCTCAGATTCGATCACTTCCGGATCGACCGGTCGAAGGTCTATCCGTTGACATCTTGAAACGACCGTCTCAGGCAGCGCCTCGTCGGTTGGCGACGTAAGAATAATAAAAGTATCGTCGGCAGGCTCTTCGAGCGTCTTCAGAAGCGTGTTCGCTGCCTCAATGGTCATCCGCTGAGCATCATCGATGATGAACACCTTGCTCAATCCCTCGAACGGCTTCGTTGCAGAATCACGAATCATCTCACGTATGTGATTGATCGAAATGTTCTGACGCCCTCGCCCACTGCTCTCTTCACCGTCGCCGCCAGAACCAGAACCTTTGGAGTCTTTTTCCAACTCGGTATTCACATCGATGATCCGAACGTCCGAGTGAATTCCTTTTCGAATTCGTTCCGCTTGGTGAGATGTAGCGAGATCGATGCTGTCGGCAGCACCAAACATATCGATCACTGCTTCACTATTGACCATGCAGGCGATATCGATCGCCAAAGTGCGCTTGCCAACTTTGTCGGGACCAGTGATCAGATAAGCATGAGCCAATCGACCTGTCTCGGAAGAACGAGAAAGCAGCCGCGTCGCACCGGGATGGCCAAACGTAGTCCACCCAACAACGGGGGGACGTGTGACTTCGGGTGACATGGGATCAGTCAAGATCGAGGCTCGATGCGAGTAGGTCCGCGTAGGTTTCACGTCGGCGGATTAGTCGGGCTTCGCCATCATTCACCATCACGACCGCCGGGCGAGTCTGCATGTTGTAATTGCTCGCCATCATCAGGCAGTAAGCACCGGAAGCCGGGAGAGCCAACAATTCACCAGTTTCGACCTCTGGAAGATCAACGTCCCGAGCCAGAACATCGCCAGATTCGCAGAATTTCCCTGCGACCGTGACGGTCTGGTTTCGAGTGGCTGTTGGACGATCCACCGGTACGACTGCGTACTCAGAGTCGTACAGCGCAGGACGAATGTTGTCGCCCATTCCGCCGTCAACGCTCACATACGTCCGAACGTTCGGAATGGTCTTTATTCCACCGACTGTGTACACAGCAACACCGGCACGACCTACGATCGCACGGCCGGGCTCGACCGAAACTATCGGCTCGTCGAGTCCGTACGTATCGCATCCTTTTCGGATGGCTACTGCGATCTCTTTTGCGTAATCGCTGATTGCCGGAGGAAGCTTGTCCGATACATATCCAATGGCAAATCCGCCACCCGGGCTAAACCTCTTCAGCTCGAGTCCGTATTTGTCACGCATATCAGCAGAGAACTTCAACACGTAGTCGATTGCCTCTGAATACGGCTCCAGTTCGAAAATCGGAGATCCTAGATGAAAGTGAACGCCAACAACATCAAGATTGTCTTGTTCTAACGCCTGTTTCACTGCTACTTCAGCATCCCCGGTCTCAATCGAGAACCCGAACTTCGAATCTAGAATTCCGGTCGAAGTGAGCATGTGAGTGTGCGGATCGATGCTCGGAGAAAGTCGAAGCATTACCTGCTGCTTCACGCCAAGTTCACCGGCGACTTCGTTCAGCAGTTCTATCTCAGCGAACGAGTCGAGCGTGATCAGTCCAATGCCGTAACGAAGCGCTTCTGCGAGCTCTTCACGACCCTTGTTGTTGCCATGAAAGTTCATGCGCTCGGCAGGGAAGTCGGCAGCAATCGCAACGGCGAGTTCGCCCCCGGTCACGACGTCCATGTCGAGACCTTCTTCTTCGATGATTTTCGAAACCGCAGGGTTGGCGAAGGCTTTTGAAGAATATTCGATGTGCGTGTTCGGATACTCGGCAGTGAAGCTTCCGACAAAATCTCGGCAAACATCACGAAGCGTCGCCTCGTCGTAGATGTACAGCGGGCTGCCGTACTTCTCAACAAGATCACGAACATCGCAACCGCCGATCGCCAATCGACCTTCGTCGCTAAGGTCGGCTGTTATCGGAAGTATTTCGGATTCTGGGATTCTGGACATTACGGTTTTCTGATCTGCCCTGCTCGCTGATTGCGGCCGGATGAGGAGATGCTAAACGAGGCAGCCGCGAAGCGTAAGCCCGTGGGTGCGATTGAAATTCAAGAAATCAATTGTCGTTCTCTCGAATACCGCCGTCAATTTCAATTGGCAGGTTCACTTTGGTAATGAATGAACTATAGATCGACTAAGAACAATCTAACTAACTAGATACTGCCACAGGATGTGCAACATCAGCATCTTGTTGGTGTGTATTTATTCACTCTGGTATGGCACGATTCAATAACTATGAGTGAAAAGACTGTACGACTAACCGAACTGGCAACCTGCGCCGGTTGAGCTGGAAAGCTCAGTGCGAGTGAACTTGCCCAGGTTTTGGGCAAGCTGCCAACACCGACCATCACTGATCCGAACGTGCTGGTTGGAACCGAAACCGGAGATGACGCTGCTATCTACCGGATAGACGATCGCGTCGCCCTCGTACTCACAAATGACTTCTTCGCGCCTATCGTCGACGATCCGTTCGACTACGGCCAAATCGCTGCCGCAAACGCTTTAAGCGATATTTACGCAGTTGGCGGTACTCCGATCACAGCGTTGAACATTGCAGCGTTCCCTCGTGATCTCGGCCCAGATGTAATCGCCAAGATTCTCGAAGGCGGACAGGCAAAAGCTGAAGAAGCAGGGATTTTGATCATTGGCGGTCACACCGTCGACGACAAAGAGCCTAAATATGGTCTCGCAGCAGTCGGTATTGTCACCCCTGGCGAACAGATCACGAACGCAAACGCTCAACCGGGCGATGTTTTGATTCTTACTAAAGCAATCGGTTCAGGGTTTATAACGACTGCTGGAAAATTTGGTACTGCCCCCGACGAATCGATCGCAGCCGCCGTGAAGTCGATGGCGACTCTAAATAAGGGCGCAGCCGTGGCTATGCAAGAAGTCGGAGTGAACGCTGCGACTGATGTGACCGGATTCGGTCTGCTGGGTCATTTAGCTCAAATGATGAAAGCAAGTGGCACTTCGGCCACGGTTAACTGGTCGGCGATTCCGTTTTTGCCGGGAGCGCTTGATCTGGCACATGCCGGGTCCACCTCAGGCGGGACTCGCCGGAACATGGAATCTCTCGAAAGTAGAGTCGTCTATGGCGAGGGAATTACCGAGTTCGAGTTCATGGTTTTGGCCGATGCCCAAACATCAGGCGGCATGCTGATTTCAGTTCCAGAAGAACGATCTGAAGCCCTTATAAAGAGTTTAGTTGCCAACCAAACACTTTACAGTGAGGTGATAGGACGAATCGACAACAATGGGCAAGTTGGCACTGTCACGATCGAGAAGTAGCCCACACCGCGTCCCGACCAAAGCGGAGGGACCCGGGGAGGTGCGGCGAAAACTTGCGAGGTAGGCACCACGTTCTAAAGGCGACAACCAAAGTGTCATCCTAATGCACGCGAAGGACGACAGATCGCACGATCGAGCCACTATCGCCCAAACATGCCACATAACCCCACAGCTCCAGATCCCTCGGCTGCCGCTCGGGACACGTGATTGATTGCTAAGTAAGACTACTCGGCCTTGTCCCAAATTCTTGCTCGTTGAATATCGGGCATCTCGGCTAATACTTCGTCACCAGCCAACTCCTCGGCGCGCAAAACATGGTCACGCAAGTTCACCGTCGCCTTACGCAAAGCTGTTTCAGCGTCGATTCCAGCTGCATGCACTTGTCTAGCAACCGACATCAGATACTCACCCGCACGCTCTTCGCCATCTTCGAGAGATTCACCCTCAATCGACCCAAAAGCCAGTGGCATTGCGTGCTTCTCTGGCCAAGGCAATCCCGCACGCATCACACGACGTTGCACTGAAGATGAATAAGCCAACGCTGGCATCGCTGATGGTAACGAAGCGACTATCGAGCGCTTTCCGCCCGACTCAGCCCGTTTCAAAGCCTCCCAACGATCGACGACCTGCTCCGAATCCTTCGCAGGCTCTTCTTCGCCAAACACATGCGGGTGCCTTGCGATCATCTTGTTCCGAATCACCTCACACACCGAAGCCGCATCGAAGTTGTCTTCCCGGCGAGCGATATCGGCGTGAAACAAGATCTGAATAATGATGTCGCCCAATTCCTCTTCAAGATTTTTTGGATCGCCAGAATCGATAGCCTCGAGCGTCTCGTATGTCTCTTCTAGCAAGTTCGGTCGAAGAGAAACGTGCGTCTGCTCGGCGTCCCAAGGACATCCTCCCGGGTTCCTCAACAACTCGACAGTCGCCGTCAGCTCGGCAAACGCCTCTCCCGCCGCTTTCGCTTGTTCGCTAGGTGAACTCAAAGGATTCTCCGTATTTCGTGCGTTGCGCATCCCGCTGACACGCCATTTCAATAGATGCCACGTATCCTAACCGTGATGCCATCCAAATCGAAGCCAAATGCCGACCAACGACGCTCAGGTTCTCACAAACCAGGAAAACACAAAATTCCGCTTGTCGGAGCCGCTCTTTTTGCGATCGTTCTTCCGCTTTTCTTGATTTTGTTCAATACGAGCTACATCACGAACAGCGAGTGGCTATATGACTACGGATGGTGGCGAAACGATATTCCCAATAGGACCGGATTGCCCGCGTATCAGCTGAACCGTGGTGCCGACCAGATCAAGGAATACTTCAACAACGGCGAAGAATTCCTTGATTTACAGGTCGAGTACGCCGGGGCAGATGTCTCGCTTTACAAAGAGCGCGAAATACTCCACATGGTCGATGTGAAAGCTTTGATGCAAAGTGTATTCGCGATCGCAAATTGGTCGGGAGTCGTGCTTCTGTTTCTGCTTGCGGTCGGACTAATCGCGCTGAAACAAGATGTGTTTCCGCTGTTGTTACGATCGCTCAAGTGGTCTGCGATTGGCACGGGGGCGTTCCTAGTCATCTTTGGAGGAACGGCTGTCATCGATTTCGGTTGGCTGTTCACGCAGTTCCACTTCTTGAGTTTTGCGAACGACCTGTGGCTGCTCGATCCGTACAACGACTATCTGATCATCATGTTCCCGCAGCATTTCTTCTTCGAAGCAACGCTATTTATCGGCTTCCTAACAGTCGTTGATTTTGGACTGATTGCGTTCGCTGCGAGAATCGCTCGTAAACGACTCAGCTAGCGGTCAGCTATCCAACGACGCTAGCCATTCGTCGACAATCTCAGGTAGCTCGATAACGGAATCGACCGAGTAGTTCGGCTCGATGTTGGTCTCCACTGGAGAATTCGTTCCGCCCCGCACCCAAACCGTCGACATGCCGACTGCGGCAGCTCCCGCAACATCGGTGTGCATGTTGTCGCCAACGTGAATCGATCGTTTCGCCTTTACCCCCAAGTTGGCAAGGGTGACCTCGAATATCGCTGGCTCTGGCTTAGCAACTGATTGTCCGTTCGAGAACGCAAGAAAATCAAACCCTTTGAGAATTCCCCGTTGAGCGAACCACGTTTCGTAAGTTTGCGGACTGGTAAGACCGGTATTTGAGATCAGACCGATCTTCAAACCACGATTTTTGAGTTCACCCAACAGTTCTTTCGTTCCTTCGAGCAATTTAGGAGGTGTGTCGAGGAATGTCTGGTCGACCAGCTTGCCAATATTTGCGATTTCTCCAGAGCCGATTTGAGCTGCTAAACCTGGTGCCAACTTATCGACCAGAATCTTTATCCAGTCTTCATACGGGGCATCGTTACCGTGGTCGTGACCGGCAGTAATTTCATTGGAGAGGACGTTGAAAGTCTCTATTGCTACCGAAAGCTCGAGCTCCACACCCAGTTGCGACAGCCGTTGAACCATCAGTTCAGATCGAGATTCTCGGCGTACCATCGAAGTTGAGTTGCCATCCGCTTCAAACACCAATGTCTGCCACAAATCGAACGTAACAGCGGTGTTTTTTGAACTTGTTGAAGCGCTCAAACCTAGTACTTCACCATGCTGAACACATCGACATCGTTTGGCAGTACAGATCGGCCGTTTAAGAACTCGAGTTCGACAAGAAACGCTATCGAAACGACTTCAGCACCTAGTTCCGTTACTACCTTCACCCCAGCTCCGGCTGAGCCGCCGGTGGCGAGCAGGTCATCTACGACAGCCACTCGTTGTCCTTTTTCGACCGCAGTAGTCGTCATTTCCAATCGAGCTGATCCGTATTCAAGCGAATAATCAACACCGACAACAGGAGGCGGAAGTTTTCCAGCCTTGCGAATCGGCAAGAATGGAATATCTAGGACTGCTGCGACGGGAGCACCGAAAATGAATCCGCGCGAATCTATTGCAGCAAGCGCTTCGACATTCAACGACCGCAAATGGTCAGACAGCACCTTGGTGATGTATTGCATCGCCGGTGGATCGGCCATTACGGGCGTCAGATCGCGAAAAAGTATTCCCGCGGAAGGATAGTCATGAACATCACGAATCAGCGATTTCAGATCCAATTAACACCACCAGAATGTCTTATAACCAGTTAACTCAAAACATTCTAGCCGTACGCAGTAATACGTGAGATGCCACGTATTGGTCTTTCGGATACAACACGATGCTAAAATTCTGCGTCATTGAACTAGAATCTCATCTGCACGTTCCAACCACGGTCATTTAGCTAAAAAGTAAAGGGCACTCCGATCTACCTATCTCGGCTATCGCTAACGGGTTTTAGAAACCACACAAATACCGAGCTAGAGTTGCGACCCGGACTAACGTTGTTCCAGGGTCAAAACGGCCACGGCAAAAGCAACCTGCTGGAAGCTGCGTACATGCTGGCGATCGCCAAATCGTCCCGATCTTCGCACGAACGAGAGCTCGTCAATTGGTCGCTTAGTGAGACCGGCGGACATATGCAGGTGCTAGGAGTAGGTCGGCAGGGCGACACGACTATACAAGCGCAAATCGATGTCGATGTAACTGCCGCAGCAACCGCAAACGGCAACGTTGGCTTCCGTAAGGGACTTCGCGTCAACGGAATCAAACGTTCGGCAATCGATTTCGTTGGCAACTTGAATATCGTGTTTTTTGAGGCTGACGATCTCGAAATAATTCACGGATCGCCAGGTCGACGTCGTCGATACCTCGACATTCTCATTTCGCAATCCGACCCCGCCTATCTGAAATCGCTCCAGCGATATGGTCAAGTAGTTACCCAGCGCAACCAGCTCTTACGCAGAGTTCGTGAAGGCCTCTCTGAGCCTGATGAACTAACGTTTTGGGACGATCGTCTGGCGTACGAAGGCGCACGAGTCACCGATTCCCGCAGGCGATCTATTGACAGACTCAACGAGCACGCAGTTCCTGCCCACAGCGATCTAACCAACGGTGACAAGCTCGAACTTGAATATCGCCCCCGAATCACGGCATCCTCCGACGACCGGCCAGACGTTAGTGCCATGACCGCTGAAATGATCGAGCAAGAGATGAAGAAAGCCTTACCCGGATTACGTCGACGCGAAATTGCGCAAGGGGTAACGGTTATGGGACCACATAGAGACGATCTCGAAATTCGCCTGAACGACAAACCTGCCCAGAACCTTGCTTCACGTGGGCAATCTCGAACTATAGCTCTGTCTCTAAAGCTGGCTGAAGCAATATTCGTGACTCGCTCGACAGGTCGAACGCCCGTCCTCGCTCTCGACGATATTCTTTCTGAGCTTGACCCCGAAAGACGGTTATTGGTGCTCGAAGCTGCAACCAAGCATGAGCAAGTCTTACTCACATCGACCGAACCGGGCATCGTTCCGCAGGAATATCTCGAAACTGCCGATATTTACACCGTCATGAACGGTCGAGTCACGCAAGACGCCATCGCTAACCCTCTTTCGAATGACTAACAACCAAGCAAGCGATTCACCAAATTCCAAACTGAAGGACGGCATCGAACAAATTGCCGAGATAGTCAGGGAGTCGAGCTACGTCGTTGGAATGACCGGAGCCGGCATGTCGGTCGAAAGCGGAATACCGCCGTTCCGTGGAGCCGATGGTCTCTGGACTAAATACGGCACTCCGCGAATGGACGGGTATTCGCAGTTCAAAAAAGACCCCACTAGCTGGTGGAATCGTCGAACGAACGAAAAGATCGACGCACACATAATCGAGCTACGTGATGCGCTATCGAACGCTGAGCCGCACGCCGGTCACTACGCTCTCGCAGAACTTGAGAAAACCGGCTCGATACAAGCGTTGGTAACTCAAAATATCGATGCGCTCGACGAAAAAGCCGGCTTCGAAAATCTCATCGAAATACACGGCAATCGAACAAAACTCCGCTGTATAGAATGCGGAGATCGAGTATCGCTAAACGATTTCGTGCCGCTGTACGCACCCGACCCGTGCAAAAAGTGCGATGGGCTCGTCAAATTCGACACCGTGATGTTCGGCGAACCGATACCCGACGACGTGATGGTCGCTGCTAGAGCGGAAATCGACAAAGCCGACTGTGTGCTGGCAATTGGCACCTCGGCCACCGTTAGACCTGCCAGCGGGCTGCTCTGGATCGCTGAGGCATCTGGCGCAACTATTATTGAGATCAACCCCACTGAAACGAAACTTACGTCGATTTGTCAGGTATCTTTGCGCTCGACCGCGGGAGAAGCGCTACCAATGTTGCTTAACTCGCTATCATCCTGATCGAAAACAGCCCGTTAGAAGACAACCAAGAATTTCGAAATGACTACTCCACTAACTAGCGCACTTGAACGCGAAATCGCCAACTACACGGTGGCCAATCCTAAATCGGCAGAGTTGCACGAAAAAGCAACACAGTTCATGCCCGGTGGCGACACTCGAAATTCGATCTACTGGGATCCGTTCCCGCTCTACATCACCGACGGAACAGGCACGATTCTGACCGACGTCGATGACAACAAGCGAACTGATTTCGTAAACAACATGACAACGCTGATCCTTGGTCACCGGCCGCCAGTGGTCATTAGCGCGGTCGCCGAGCAGATCAACCACGGGTTATCGTTCCCAGCTCCAAGCCCTTCAGTGGTTCGATGGGCTGAACTGTTGTGTGAACGAGTTCCTTCGCTCGACAAGGTCAGATTCGTCAACACAGGCACAGAAGCCACCCTCAATGCCATTCGTGCTGCGCGTGCATTTACCGGCAAGCAAAAGCTTCTGAAGTGCGAAGGCGCCTACCACGGCAATCACGATGCGATTCAAATAAGCGTTATACCGCCGCTCGACCAAGCCGGCGACGCCGAATCGCCCGAGGCTATAAAAGCCTTCCCCGGAATTTCTGAAACTGCCACCGACGATATATTCATCGCACCGTTCAACGATATCGTGGCGGCTGAACGAATCATTCGCCAACATGCCGACGAGCTAGCAGCGGTGATCGTTGAGCCTGTGAACGGTCAGTGCGGAATGGTGCCGGGCAAGCCTGAATTTCTTGAGGGTCTTCGTCGGGTAACTGAAGAGCTTGGAATCGTTCTCATTTTCGACGAAGTGATCGCATTCAGAATCGCCTATGGCGGGGCGCAAGATTATTACGGAATTACACCCGATCTAACCTGCTTCGGCAAGATAATTGGCGGAGGAATGCCAGTAGGTGCTTTCGGCGGTCGAGAAGACATCATGTCGATGTGGGACCCAACAAACGGCGGTGCGACCGTTCAGCACGCTGGAACGTTTAACGGGAACCCTATGACCGCTGCCGCCGGTATCGCAACGTTGGAAAATCTGACTCCAGATAAGTTTGAATATCTCGACAATTTAGGCGAATCACTTCGCTCGAAACTACGAGCGTTATTCGTCGAACTTGAAGCACCAATGGGCGTGACTGGCGTTGCGTCGCTGTTCGCCCTGCAGTTCACTTCGACGGAAGTAACCGACTATCGGTCGTTCGCTACAAACGACAAGAAATTGCTGAACACGATGTTCATCGGCCTACTCAACGAGGGATTCTTAATGTCGAATCGTTGCGCCGGAAACGTATCGACCGTGCACACCGAAGACGATGTCGACGCGTTCGTTACCGCAGTTCGGAATGTGCTCGCCAGAATCGGTTACGCCTAGACTAGTACCGCAGGTTGGAATCTTCGTCTGGGTCACCGAAATCGCCTCGCAAGATCGATTTCATAGATTCGGCTTCCATCGGTTCTGGAGCCATCTCGTCCATGTCGTCTTCCATACGAAGTTCGTCGTTGATCTCCATCGGATCATCGAGATCGAAATCACCGATTTTCTTCTGAAGATAAGACGGGAACGAAGCGATACGAGCCTGATCTGGTGATCGTTTAGTCTCTCGAACGACAACAACTGCTTCAGAGTCAGTCAGCTTTGCGGCGAGTACTTCGTACGTGTTGCCCCCATCGATCATCTTTATGAGTCGAGTGGCGATACGAACTTCGATGGTTCCGACGTACTCGCCAGTCGAAGTAACAACCGAGACAATCGAATCGTCGATCACCAACTTAAACTTGTCGCCGGGAGAAACGGCTGCAAGGACTTCTGGTGAAGCAACTTTCTTCAATTCCGAAACAGTTGCGATCCCCGGATCTGAAATAAATAGCGCTGGACTGGTTGCGGCTCCTCCCGATGTCCGTCTGGTGATTCCGCTTGAGTTAAGCTTCGACAAACGCTCGAGTTGTCGCGTAGTTACTCGATTATGCGGGTCTATCGCGAGAGATTTCTCAAGCGACGCTCGGGCGTCTTTGTATTTGCTCAGTTCAAGATATGCCTTCGCCAGGCGATTCCAACAACCAATGCTACCTGAGTCGATATCTACGCCTTCAAGATTCACGTCGATAGCGTCTTCCCACCGTCCAGCTAGAGCGTGATCGATAGCCTCTTTTTCAATAGTCTTGAATGAACGTGGGGATTCAAATGATTGGCTTTGAGTAACCATAATCTTTATTTTTCTTCCGACCTCTTTGAAGTCGATTTTTGTCTCTTAATGCAGTGTCCGCTGCGTTACTACAGACGTGATATCGCTCTTTTAGTCTCAATCCCACCAGTGTAAGCCCACCAATCGATTGAGGGTACGCACGCAGTTTAATAATTGAGCAACTTAGGGTCTTTGTACGAAAAGAACAGATTTCGTCGATTTTACGGTCAATTCGTAGTACCTGAGCCAAATGAGACGAAATGGTGGCAATTAGCCGCGAATGCGTAGCCATGAAAGCGCAAATAATGCTTCAACAACAATGCCAAAAGACATCTTAGATTTGCCGGCAGTTCTTTCCATGAAAATATACGGGTGTTCGACAACATTCATACCAGCCTGCTGACATCGATACGCAACTTCCGCTTGAAACCCGAAGCCCGTGAGCGTTAACCGATCAATTCCAATCGATTCAAGGGTTTTTCGTCGAAATCCCTTGAATCCTGCTGTGGCATCTTTCACTTTTAAACCAAGTATCGTGCGGATACCGACATTGCCCCAGTAGCTGATCTGTCTCCGACCCCAACTCCATTCGTGGTCGACTCCGCCGCCGCTTACATATCGGGAAGCTACGGCCACATCAGCACTATCGAGTTCACCGATAAGTCCAGTTAAAACCTCGGGCGGATGCGAAAGATCTGCGTCCATTGCGATAATTTGATCCGCACCAGCATCAAGAGCTAGCTGGAACCCAGCCATGTAAGCCGTACCAAGCCCCTGCTTGCCATCACGGTGCAGAACGATGAACACGCCATTGAACTCGTCTGCGAGTCGATCGGCTATATCGCCAGTGCCATCGGGTGAGCCGTCATCGACGACAACAAATCCGATTCCGTCGATATTCTGCTCAAGGATCTTCTCGATCAAAATTGGCAAAGTTTCGGATTCGTTGTAAGTCGGTACAACAATTGCAACCTTGAGAGAACTTTGAGAACTATCGTTCATTTTCGCGTCTTCGTTGGTCAACCTTAAAAAACCAACTTCATCGATTTGTGCTCAACCATAATGCAGGAATCCATGATCACTTTGATCCCAGCATCAGATACGATTTCTGCCGCTTCTTGGTTGACTATCCCTTGCTGAAGCCACATTACCTTCGCACCAGCTTCCACCACATCACCCGCAAGGGGTAGAATATGCGACGATCTCCTGAAAACATCCACGATATCGACCTTTTCAGGAAGATCAACTACCGAGTCGTAAACCTTCAAGCCGTTCCAAGTATCAAGATTGGGGTTCACCGGGTAGATCGTGTAACCCTCACGCTGCATGTACTCAGAAACGTACTTGCTCGCTCGGGTTTCACGTTCTGAAATACCAACCACGGCGATAGATTTTGAGTCTCGAAGTATTGTGTGAATTTCGTCTGTCGAAGGGTTTGAATACATAATTACATCCCTCGCTTCTTCTCAACGACTCGATACTTACGCATCAAGTTATTCACGCCCACCCGTGCCACGTCCAAAACGGCAAGAACTCCTCTAGTGAGAGTCATTTTTGAGCCTTCACTGTAGTACCAATCGATAGGCACTTCACCAACAGTGAATTTTGCGTTCTTGGCCATCACAAGCAGTTCGACATCGAACGCCCAGCCATCGAGTGATTGATGCGGAAATAGCTTCAGTGCCGATTCAGCCGAGAAAAGCTTGAATCCGCACTGAGTGTCTTCTATCCCTCGAATTGCGAGTAACTTGACTGCGAAGTTGAAAAGCCGGCCTTTGATGTGTCGACTTCGCGGCTCGTTAAATCGTCGGGCGCCAGAAGCTTCACGAGAACCTATTGAAACGTCGTACGTTGGATGCCCACCGCTTTCGCCAAAGAAACGACCGAAATTGTCGACCGGCATCGAAAGATCTGCATCGCAAAGGAACCGCCAATCACCCGTCGCTTCGTCCATTCCCCGTCGAACGGCAGCGCCTTTGCCACCGTGAGTAGCGTCGATGAGGCGAACGTGAGCGTCGGTCGGCGCTATTGCAGAAACAATCTTGGCAGTCGAATCGGTTGAACCATCGCTTACGACGATTAGATCCCACGTACGATCTGTCGCCTCAGACGACCATGTCGCCAGATACTCGACCAATGCCTTTACCGTCGACGCGATCCGAGCCTCTTCGTTGTAGGCGGGAATCACGACGCTTAAGTACGGGTGGGTCAAATTACGATTTCGTGGAAGATTGTTTCGAGTGGCTAAACCGAGGAAATTCTACTCGGATTTTTCGAGTTCAAATGCATCATGCAACGCTTGAACTGCTTTCTGAACCTGATCTCGATCGATGATCGTAGTTATACGGATTTCAGATGTCGTGATCATATCGATGTTCACGCCAGCTTCAGATAGCGTGGAGAACATTTTTGCGGCGTATCCGGGAGCATTTTCCATCCCAGTGCCAACAATGCTCACTTTAGCGAGATCGGAACCAGTAACGACTTCGGCGTACTCGACGCTTGAGTCGCTTCCGATCACTTCAGCTGCCTTGTCTACGCTCGCCTGAGCGACTGTGAATGTGAAGTCGGTCGTGCCGTCGGAACTGGCGTTCTGAACGATAACGTCGACGCTTACGCCCGCATCTGCGAGTGGTTGTAGCAAGCCAGCAGCGACTCCGGGTCGGTCGATAACCCCTCGAACGGTAATCTTGCCAACGTTTCGGTCGACTGCGATTCCAGTGACCGCTTTGCGGACTTCCATTGTGTGCTCTCCTCCGTGGATAAGCGTTCCAGGTTCGTTCGAGAATGATGACGCAACGTAAACCGGCATATCGTAAACAGCGCCCAGTTCGATCGAACGTGGGTTCATTTTGGCTCCAAGAACGGCCATTTCCAGCATTTCTTGGAATCCGATTTCAGAGAGCTTGCGCGCCTTATCGGTTAGTCGTGGGTCGGTTGTGTAAATCCCATCAACGTCAGTATAAATCTCACAGCGTTCTGCTTCAGCAGCGACTGCAAGGGCAACTGCTGTCGTGTCCGATCCGCCTCTACCAAGAGTCGTTATATCGCCAGACTCCGCCAAACCCTGGAACCCAGCAACGATCACGATTCGGCCCTTATCCAGCTCTCGACGCAGGCGATCTGTATTAATATCTGAGATTCGAGCAGAACCGTGGACCATGTCGGTCTTGATGCCAGCCTGAATCCCGCTCAAGCTAATAGCATCGTAGCCGCGTGCCTTCAGCGCCATCGCCATCAGAGTCGAACTAACCAGTTCGCCTGTAGAAAGCAGCGTATCCATTTCTCGCGCATCAGGAGTTTTTCCGTTCGTAACGGCGTCTGAAAGCGCAATTAGATCGTCGGTTGAATCGCCCATCGCCGAAACGACAACGATTACGTCGACGCCGTCGTCTTTGCGAGCCTGAATACGAGCAGCGACGTTGTGGATATGTTCTGCTGTGGCGAGCGAACTGCCACCATATTTTTGGACGATTACTGGACGTCGTTCAGTTTCTGAAACGGACGTCATGAACTCGAAATCACTGACGTACCTTCGTGTGCAACACCAACGATCATCGACTTGCCTTCGACCCCCAATATACGAGCAGTCTCAGCCATTTCGTAGCTAATCGTCACTTCACGCCCTGTCGCCAATGCGAGCACGGTAGGCCCTGCGCCTGAAAGAAACGCACCATGAGCGCCACCCTTCATTGCTGCCTCAATAAGCTGCGGCATAGCGGTAAACGCCTGCGCACGATGCGGCTGGTGGAGCCGATCGTCGGTAGCGTATTTCAGTAATTCCAAACGGCCTGACGAAAGAGCGTTCACCAGAAGTGCAGCCCGGCCGATGTTGTAGACAGCATCGGTTCGGCTTATCTGGTCGGGAAGACGAGCTCTTGATTCGTGAGTGTTCATCTTCACTTCAGGAACAAATAGCACTGCGTAAAGCTCTTCAGGAAGCTTGACCTGATCGACAATCCATTTGCCAGCTCCGTTACGAACGCCAACGGTGCACCCGCCGTAAATTGCTGGCGCAACGTTATCGGGGTGGCCTTCGATATCGGCGGCCAAAATGGTTAACTCTTCTTTTGAAAGATCGGCACCAGAAATTGCCGAACCGGCAACCAAACCGCTCACGATCGCCGATGAGCTGCTGCCCATTCCACGAGAAAAAGGAACTCGGTTGTGCTGTTCATATTTCAAGCTAGGAACAGGTTCACCGATGTGGTTAAACACCGCCTCGACGCCTGTAACGGCGAGGTTGCGGGTATCGTGCGGTGCCAAATCGGCGCCTTCGCCGGTCGCCGACACACTGAACTTTCCTCGGGTGAGAGTGAGTTCATTCCACACGTCGAGTGCCATGCCGATGCTGTCGAAACCGGGTCCGAGATTAGCCGTTGTTGCAGGAGCACGTACTGTTACTGAGTTCAAATTCGTAGTTATAAGAAGTGATTTGTAGTTTTGAATAATCGACCGTTGCTAGTGATCACACTGCGACAACGGATTCGCCAGTTCGAAAATCTAGTTGTATTTCGAACCAACCTTGTAAGTATAATCTGCCGTCGTACCTATAGACGCTATTTTAGTAATCCGTTTTTACCATCTAGCCCGCACATAGTCACCAAGCCCAAGCAAAGCAGTTCAAAACATGTCGAACATCGCAGTAATCCTCGGTCCTGACAATGAAGGATCACAAATCCGATTCAAAGAAACATCGGAAGCTGCTGAAAAGGTAGGAGGCATCGATCTCCGATTCGTCGATAGCACGCAGTCATTCGACGATATCGTGGAGCAGTGCGCAGGCGCTGTGGTATTGCTGCCGACAGGTCACCTCAAGGGGATGGCTGAACTCGCCGAGAAGGTAGGAACGGTAAAACTGGTTCAGACGTTCAGCGCTGGCACCGACTACATCGACAAGGCAGGACTCGCCGAAATGGGAGTCAATGTTTCAAACAACGGCGGAGCCAACGCCGTCGCAGTTGCCGAGCACGCTATCGGTCTAATGTTCTCGACCAACCGCAAGCTCGACGTTCAGATCCAAAGCGTGAAAGACGGTACCTGGATGGAGGGCGTCGAAGGCGACCGGGCAGAATTTCACACGCTTGTCGGAAAACGAATCGGAATTGTCGGCCTTGGGCGAATCGGTTCACGGGTTGCCAAGCGACTAGCTGGATGGGAGTGCGAACTCGTCTACCACGATGTAATTGAACACGATGCCGAGTACGTTGCTGCGACCGGAGCCAAGAGAGTCAGCTTCGACGAGCTTGTATCGACCTGCGACATCATCACTCTCCACGTTCCGCTCGATCGTGTAACCGAGCACATCATGTCGGATCGTGAGTTCGAAATGATGAAGCCGACCGCTATCCTCATCAACACTTGCCGTGGCCCTGTGGTCGACGAATCTGCTCTGATTCGTGCACTCGAATCGAATAAGATATTTGCCGCTGGACTCGATGTTACGGAGATCGAGCCGATTGAAGCCGACAATCCTCTGCCAACGATGAAGAACGTCGTAGTGACGCCTCACTTAGCGACTCGTGCAATCGAATCCGAGTGGAACGCAGCTCAGTTCACGATGGAAAACGTCGGACGAGTAGTTCGAGGCGAAGACGCCGACTGGATCGTAAAACCGGTTTAGGTGCCATTGGCACGTTTTCTTGAGAACACCCACGCGTCCCGACCAAAGCGGAGGGACCCTGGGTAGGGCGGTGAAACCCTGCTAAGTAGGCAGTACAACCAATCGCATAATTCCCAAGTGTCATCCCGAGACTTCCTGCCCTGAGGCAAGCCCCAGGCGCTCGAAGCACGATAGATCACCCGATCCCTCGGCGAACGTCCTCCCTCCCAGAGTGGGAGGGAGTTAGAACGGTGGGAGACTGCGACGCGGAGCCGAGTCATCCGATGACGCCCGGAGCAATAACGGAACACGTAACCCTCACACCCACCCTCTCTTCACTGCTCGTTATAATCAAATCGCTCGACAAGTCGGGGTGTGGCGCAGCTCGGTAGCGCGCTTCGTTCGGGACGAAGAGGTCCTCGGTTCAAATCCGAGCACCCCGACCATATAGACTCAAACTAGGCTCCAACTGAACATCATTTTCGGTTGGAGCCTTTTTGTAGCATATTCTGTAACAACCGAGGAACATTTGACCGCTGTAGCAGCTGGATCGGCTCAGTCTGTATCCCGATCTTGCGACTCGACCCGATACCAGTACATATCTCGGTATTCTTCTGCGGTTGCCAGCTCGTAGGGAGCATCCTCTAGATCGCCAGCTATCTCTAACTGTTGCGACTGATCGAAGTGATCGAGTGCAAGGTTCAACAGGACACGGGTTCGTTTTATTGAGTCGAACTTATGATTCATGCACGTTCATCCGATCAGCTAGCTGATCACCTTATCACCTGGTCGCTGTGACCACGGTTTCATTCAGAGAGTCTAGACGGTAGCTGCTGCTAGCTCTGACTGCTCGGTGGCACAGGCTAGCTGGGGGCGGTGCTTGAGTTGGAGCGATGTGGGAGGGTGGCTGTGTTGTTGGTGGCTACGGGGTACTTCTTAGTAAGTATGTTGTTGATGGTTGTGGTCGGCTCACATTTATTTCGCAAGCAATTTTCAAGATTCACCCCTTCCGCTTATCCAGCAACTTCAGTTGCTCCCTGATCGAACGAGCGTGTTCCCTCAGCATGTTGGCGTACTGTGCGGGGTCTGCCATATGTTGCGCCCAAGACTCCAATGAGAAGCGAGGGACGGAGACTTTCTTACCGGGACGTTTCGACCAAGGATTCATGTGGTGAATCTAACTTGTTTCGACGTCGAAGCTAAGGTCAGTGCCACAGTCAGTCGCCCATAGTCCTACCCTCCCCCTTTCACATAGGGATGTGGCAGTGACGGTGCTAAATGGCTCACACCTGCGCTTCACAGGTGTGAGCCATTTCATGCGGGCGCATGTGGGTAGGCTGGGATCGATGTGGCTGGAACGCTGATTCCAAATCTCCATTAAAATAATCGGATGCTGCAAACAAAACGCCAATCATTCGCCAGAGAATTCCTAGTTGATCGCAATGCTACGAAAGCCGCTGAACGGGCTGGCTACAGTGAACGAACAGCTAAGCAAGATGAAGAAGACGCCACATGGCTTGAAGGCTTGAAGGATCGCCGAGCGTTCTTCGCAGGAAGATTTGGCACCCACGGCAGCGGATCAGTTCAACCTCTTTATGGCGGATACGCTATCTACGGCAACATGATTATGCTCTCCGAAGGAGCGAACGAAGACGAAGCGCTCGGTAATTGCGCCGCGCTAATAAACGCAATCGATACGCCACCAATCCGATGAATCACAAACAGATACCAACCGCAGCCGAAAAATACCTCGCCGAACCTGCAAACATGGTTCTTGCGACGATACGTAAAGACGGCCGACCGCAACTATCGCCGGTCTGGTTCATCTGGCAAGACAACGAATTTCTGATTTCGACCACGCCATCGACCGCCAAATGGAAGAATCTTGCTCGCGACAAACGCTGCACCGGGGTGGTCGACGCTCCAAACGGGCGGTACATATCTGTCACAGGCGTAGTTGAGATGTGGACAGAAAACGTCCCTCACGAAGTCACTACAGAAATCGTGCGAAAGTATAAATTGGGCGATGAGTTCGAGCCTTATATGGAAATAACTCGGAACGACCGCCCCGAACGCGGCATCATTCGCCTGAAGCCCGAAAGCATCGTTACCAGCGGATTCGACTAATAGACGATGCCCAACGAGGTGAAGCCCAACTAGGCGAAGCCACGCTTCTACCGAACGAATCGATCGAACATCCACAGTACGATCAACATCAGCACCGCGAATGCCACCAGCGACACACTGACCGCTTCGAGTCCAACCGCAGCGGCGATGATCCCAACTCCCGCAGGCAATAATCCACCGCCAATAGCCGAAGCGCCCATCTGAATTCCCATCGAATTCTGTGTGTGACGCTTGCCTACATAGCGAGGAGTTGCCGAAACCAATGTCGGAAATATCGGACCCAAACCGAACCCCAGCAGAACTAATCCAACGAAGCTCAATTCAACCACGGTGAACTGCCAGAACAGCAGCGTGCCTAGCAATGAAAGCACTCCAGCGAGTCGAAATAACGAACTCACCGACAATTTATCGGCGAACGTACCAAGCGCAATCCGACCCGCAACAAGTCCACCAAAGTAAGCAGTAACCCAAACTCCTGCCGAACCAACCGATAAGCCACGAGCTTCGGTGAGGAGTGTGAACGACCACACGCCCGCAGCGACTTCGAGCGCTGTGTGTAGGACAAAAGCCGCAATACCCATCCAAACACCGGGAACCCGTAGAGTCTCGAACGTTCCGGCAGCAGCAACCTCTTGCGATTCATCCTGTTCGTGAATCTCCGTGGTCGACCAGCGTGATCGCGTTGCAATAAACCCGAATATCAAAACGATGAACGGAGCAGCCACGATCCCGTAGCCCCACTCCCAACCGATCCCGACCAGCAAAATGCCGGTCATCATGCTCGAACCACCGAGCGATCCGAGTCCGAAGAAAGCATGAATCCAGTTGGTGGCACGAGCGCTAAGCTTGGTGGCAGCGTAGAGATTTATTCCGGTGTCGAGATAGCCGTGCCCCGCTCCGGCCGTTGCCGAAACGGCCAACAGAAACCACCAACTGGGCACGAAAGCGAACGCCACGTAACCCAATCCCGAAACAGCAGCGCCAAAAGTCAGAAATAACCCGAAACTGCTGACACGAAGAAGCCACCCACTCGAAAAGCTCGAAATTGTGTAGCCAACTGTGTACGCGGCAACTACGGTTCCGAGCGAGGTGACCGCAACGCCGAACGTATCGCTAATCGATGGCCACGCAACCGACAGCACACCCGTTGGTAGACCGAATCCGATCATCGCCAGCGCTGCAAGCGCTATCAAAATGCTCAATTTATTTTGCGTTCCGTTGGTATGTATGGGGCGTAGACGAACTATCTATCCGTTGGATACTGTCACCAACTACTATTGTTCGAGCATCGATTACCGACGCATTCGCCTAGATTAATGCCCCCCGACGAAATTGCCGATCACACTGTGAATATCGGGTATACACTCTCCCCAAACGGCAATCGATGGTGGGAACACCTCGAAAAGCCGAGCAGAAAAATAAAATATCCGAGGGTAGCAAGTTGAAAGTCACTGGCGTCAAGACAACAGTTGTTGAAAACGAAGCTCCATACATTGGCGGTAAATATTTCCTGTTTCTGGAAGTCGAAACCGATGAAGGAATCACCGGGTTAGGCGAGAAGGTAACCGGCAGTTCCTTCAACAACAGCGGCTGGAAAGCGTTCACCTCGCAAATTCAGCTAATTCACGAAACCTCTGAAGCGTTCCTTATCGGGCAAGATCCGTTCAATATCGAGAAGATCTGGTCAGACGCCTACGGCAGTCGCCACGACTATCGACACCCGAGCCTGCACTACACGTCGGTTCTAGCCGCAATAGATATGGCGTGCTGGGACATCGTCGGCAAGGCAACGAATCAGCCCATTTACAACCTCCTCGGCGGTAAGTTCCACGAAAAACTTCGTGCGTACGCATACATGCCTTCGGGATGGCAGGACAGCCCGCAAAGAGCCGGCGAAATTGCTCGACAGCTGCTTGAAGAAGGCAATAGCGCCTGTAAGCTCGATCCTTTCACACCGCTTCACCCTGGCCCTCGTGACATCTCTCTTCCAGAAATCCGAAAAGCTGCCAACATCTTTGAAGCAATTCGCAAAGAAGTTGGCGACGATCTTGAAGTAGGAATCGGTACTCACGGCCAGCTAACCACCTACTCCGCCATTCGAGTCGCAAATATTCTTGAGGAGTACAACCCGTTCTGGTTCGAAGAGCCAGTTCCGCCCGAAAACTACGATGAGATGGCTCGTGTTGCCGCTCACACCAGCATCCCTATCGCTTCTGGCGAACGACTCGCCACCAAGTACGAATTCGCACAATTAATTGAAAAGGGAGCCGCATCGATCATTCAGATCGACGTTGGGCAGGCTGGAGGAATTCTCGAAGCGAAGAAAGTTGCAGCAATAGCCGAAGCGCACTACGCGTTGATCGCCCCGCACATGTACTGCGGACCTATCGCCGCGGCTGCCGCCATCCAGATCGACACCTGCTCACCGAACTTCCTCATTCAGGAAGCCAACCAAGGCCCACTCCACAAGACGATATTCAAAGAGCCGCTGGCATTCCAGAACGGTTTCATCACACCGCCAACAGGCCCCGGCCTCGGCATAGAACTCGATATGGACGTGATGAAAAACCGAATTGTGAGTTAACTGTTTAGGGTCTGGGTAATTCCTAGTCACTTTGTGTAATGGAAACGAGTCACTATAAGCATTGTGTAAAGCAATACTGTGAATTGCTTTACACAATGCACCCGCCCAATCACCACGCTATTCTCGCGCAGCCTTGCGTGAAATCACGATTCGATCTCATGCGATCTGCCACAGCATGCAAATGCCTATTACGGCGGTTTAGTGAAATCTGTGGGGTGGGCCGATTATGTACCGCTCGCTCACGAGCAAACATATCGATTGATGGGAGGTTTACGACCTTGGACAAACGACTACCTGTCGAAGTTAGATGGCACGGTCCGGCGGCCAGGGAGTCGTGACTGAAAGTCGTATTCTCACCTCAGCCGCTCTAAAAGGCGGCTACTACATACAGTCGCTACACGACTTCTGAGCCGAACGTTCAGGCGCACCTATTGCTACTTACACCCGCATCAGGGAAACACCGGTGATCGACCGTGCCACCGTCTACGAACACGATGCCGTAATCGTTCTCGATGCTTCGCTAATTGGCCAAGTAGACGTCGAAATAGGGCTCGTTCCCGACGGACCGATTATCGCCAATCCTGACTCTCACGCGCTTCGACGATTGAAGCTGAAACTTGGTTAACAGCTATGGACGGTCGACGCTACGAAAATCGCCATCGATCTAATCAAACGAAACGTCCTCAACACGCCAATACTCGGAGTGTTCGCCGGATCTGTACATATTCTCTATATCGACATGATGTGCCACGCAATCGACGATCTAATCAAAGCCCACAAGATGGGTGCGTTAGATTTCCGACCGAAGCCTTGGACTCGTGACGATCTCATAAAACGAATCCGCTGGGCAAGCTTAACTCTCACCGTTCTCGCCTAATAGCGTCCCAGCTTCGTTAAGTGTGTTGATTTAATCCCTCGTTAAATGTGTATGGTTCCAACTCCGTCTGGTCGAAGGCCCTGTGATTTGTGTTGGCGAAGCAGGCGAACTTATCGAAAGGTAATCCCGCCACACTTGAATAAACGGACCAGTCAGTTTTTATCTGTGCCGTTTAAATTTCCTATTCACACAAAACTGCCCCTAGCTAAGGTTGCTTATGAAAGCATCAACGAGTTTTTCGGCATCAGCTACATCTAGTTTTGCGCCCCAAACTCTGGAGAGGAAGAAACCTCCGCCCAGAGATCCTAAGAACATGACCACTGAATCAACGGTAAATGCCGGTCCAATGTCGCCTTCCATTTTGGCTTGATTAACCAAATCGGAGAACCGACGACTCGATTGCTCACAAAGTCTGGCCTGGCTTTTTGCCACAGCAGGGTTGATCAACACTTCCGCCCAAACAAACATCCCCAACCTAGCCGAATCACCGAAATCCACACGTTGTGATCGTCGAATCGTCGCTTTCACAATGTGCGTCACACCATTTATCGCTCTCGGCATCGCCTCAGCAGCATCGAGCACCTCATCGTCGGTCGTATGCCACCGCTCACTCAATCCATAGATCATCGCTTCTTTCGAATCGAAATGAATGTAGATCGAGCCTTTTGAGACTTCCGCCGCAGTCGCAATGTCATCGAGCGTGGCAGCGTGAAATCCCTTTTCGGAGAACACTTTAGTCGCGGCGTCGAGAATTTTCCTCCGACGTTGCAACATGTATTCGGCGCTAACTTTAGGTGACATTCTTAATGTTCATTCGTGTTCATGAAGACTAAAACTGACCGGCCAGTCACTATTATGTCCTGCCTCTGTAAATCATGCAAGTAAGATTCAGGGAATAGCATCAATCGCTTGTTCGTTTCGGTACACATTGCGAGCATGTTCTTTAGAATCGTTCGCTGAACTTCATGATCTGCCCAAACTTTAAATGGACTGCGCAGAGTATCGACGAACTAGGAATAACTTTGCAACACCACAGTGTGATTATTGCGGGAGGCGGACCCGGCGGTCTTGGTGTCGCCGCAACTCTCGAAGGCTGGCATCCACGCTTCGAGGGTGATTACGAGTTCCCTTCGCCTGAAGTTCAAACATTCGCAAGAACGCACGAGCAAAACCCGTTAGCGTTTGATCCGCACGAGCTGCTAGAACGTGGACATCGCCCGATCGATTTCTACAGAATGCGTCATCATCCGATTCAAGGTGCACTCCCTCTCGAAGAGTGGACTTTGAAATTCACGAAGAACGATCGCGTTGATTGGCTGATGTTTACTACCGAAGGCCCTGGCGGACTTTGGAATAACACCCCAAAAGAGCAGATGACGCTAGGTCCTGCGCACTGGATGGAACTTGCTCATTACCCAATTGGAAAGTTCTACGAACAGACGGATCGAGACCGTGATATCAACGCTTTGATTCATAGGAACGATCTCGTTCCTTACTATCAAGCATTCGCTGAAGAACTCGGACTAAACGATCACATACGCTCTGGCGTTAAGGTCACTAACGTTTCACCGGCCGATGAAAACATCGAAGCACGGTTCATCGTTGAAGCGGTCGATCAAACTACCGGTCTCGATATAAAATACTCCTGTGACTATGTCGTTTTCGGCGTCGGACCACGCTCATCCATCCGAAAGCTAGATGCCCACGGAACCGACCAAAACTACGTTTCGCTTGCGTATACGCACCCCGAAGACTATCCCGGAGAGCGTGTGATGGTCGTTGGCGGTGGAAGATCTGCTGACTGGGCGGCGCAGGAACTACACGACGCAGGAAAAATCGTTGTGTACGTGATGCGGCAAAAGCCAGAATCGCACCTGAAGCTCATAAATGAGTCACAGTTCCTTCCGTACTACCAACGGTGGGGAGAAATACTCGATGGCGAGCAAGAGCGAATGGGCTTATTGTACGAATCGAACGTCACAGTGTTCGAATCTGGCGGGCTGGCGACTATTAGTACCAACGAAGGGCGAATACAGCTTCAGGTCGACCACGCCGTAGTTGAAATAGGCGGCGATCCCGATTACGAAATTCTCAGATCATATAGTGACCTTACGTTCCACGCTAAACGCGACAATTTCCGGTTCCAGCTAAACCAACTAGTAGTCGACCAGGCAACGTTCGAGTCTGTCGATATTCCCGGTCTTTACCCAGCCGGATACTCGGCACAGGGGACGGGTCTTAGCGTTATAGGATTCCACGCCGGTTGCTTTTTGATTGCTGGCGATATTCTTCGTAAATCTGGCGCTATTTAGCCGGTAGCGAACGAACTTCGTCGTCTGAATTCTGTAGCTCGCATTCCGAGTTAATCCTCACTTGCTCCCTCCGTAATTCAACTCAACAGCACTCCAAAGATGCCCTCCAATCGTGCTGTGTGAAATAACAACTTTCACCTCGCTTAGCGGAGAGTCACTGCAAATACAAATTCGAAGCACCTCTATAATTCCCACCGGTCCCGGTTATCTGAGCGTCGAAGGATTGGTCACTTTAGTTGGGATCCATCTCGCATGTATCTCGCCTGTCGTAATCCAAAAATACATTCCTATGAGTCCGGGAATAATTGGGGAATAAGAATCACAACGAAACTAATAACTATCAAAGCGGCTAATCTCCGGAAACTCCAGCAGGTGTCGATGTTTCGGCTTCTTGCCAGCCCGACTTCACTTCCAACACATGCTGGTAGGCAGAAAGGGCAGCTATCGCCCCTTGAGCCGCAGCCGTAATGGTCTGCTTGAGTTCTGTGCCGTCTGTTAGATCGCCAGCTGCATAGATGCCTTGAACCGAAGTTTTGAGAGCTTTATCTACATGAACTTCGCCCGTGTCGGGGTTTATTTCCAATCCCAACTGATTTGGAATATCAAGACGTGGGTCAGCACCAGCCTCGACGAACAGTCCGTCGAGCGTCAGTTCATTCTGGCCTTCCCAAGGCTGGTTAATACGAATTCCCGTAAGACCCGCATCGTCTGAACCAAGAAGTTCGACAACTTCCGTCGAATAAAGCACTTTGACGTTCTCGGTTTGGCTTAGGACCTTCAACAAAATAGGTTCTGGTCGAGTCAACTTGTCCCGGCGGTAGATGAGGTAAACCGTCTCTGCATACTTGGCCAAAAGCACTGCACCTTCAACCGCGGCATTACCTCCGCCAACAACAGCCGCAGCTTTCTTGTTTCGGTAGAGAGGAGCGTCGCAAGTAGAACAGTAAGAAACCCCGTTGCCTGACCACTCTTCTTCGTTGGGCAGAAGGAGCTTTCGGCGCTCACGTCCAACAGCCAAGATGATGGATATTGCATCGACTTGAGTACCGTTTTCGAGGGTGGCTCGATATACGTCGCCGTTCTTTTCTACCGCTGTGACGTTCGAGTTTTCTGTAGGAGTTTCGAGCTTGTCGACCTGCTCCTTGAACTTCATCATCAGATCGAAGCCATCGATATCAGGCTGGCCCGGATAGTTTTCTATCATTCCGCCAATCGCCGTTTCGCCGCCAAACTGCTCACCTGCAATCAGTGTTTCCACCTGATAACGGGATGAGTAGAGACCAGCAGCAAACGCCGCTGCGCCCTGCCCAGCAATAAGTACATCAATTTGCTTTACTTCGCTCATGTTTCCTCACAAAGCCCTGTACGGACTTCATCCCGACGCGGTTCACTACTGCCTAGCTTAGAAGCACCACCCATTTGTGTCGATAGGTGCCACACCTAATAAGACCCAGCATTAACCAAATCCAAGTGCTCTGAGCACGCGTGTTTGCTGGTTGTCTAAATTCTTAGATGCAACCGAGGTGCAAAAAGTTCACACGTCTCGCACTGCTACTACTGAGCGTACGGATCCATGTCTTTACCTTATAATCGAATATATCAGGCTCATATCGACCTCGTTTCCCTCGAAGTCGATGGGGATACCGGCTTCGCCCTCGAGGGTTCCAGAACCGAATTGGATCAGGTTTACTTCTGCTAGATCGTTATCGAGCTCGTCGAGAGAGAACTCGATTGGTAATGAACGAAGTCTCTGACGTCGAATCCGCAGCCTAATTTCTGCTGAAATCGCCCGACTCTCTGCTGTATACTCCCTATTTGATTTGAACTGCCAAAGTTCGATTGTTTGATCGACATAATCGACTGTCATCGATTTCGATCTGACAAGACGAACGAGTGCCGTACTAAATCCAATGTGTTCTCTAATTTCACTCGTACAAACATAGGCATTTGCTAGTTTGTGACCACAGTCAAGTGCTGTGTTCACTTGCAGCGAACCTTACGAATCACTTCAATAATCGCTATGACACTCTCTATCGCATCAGTCCCAAACGGCACAGTTACGTCGCCTAAAGGCTTCTCTGCTGGCGGAATATTCGCTGGAATCAAAACCCCCGGTGCCGATAAAAAAGACATCGGACTGCTCTACTCTGAACGAGCCTGTGCAATCGCCGGAACGTTCTCGCAGAACAGCATTCTCTCGCCTACCGTCACTCTTGATAGAGAGCGTGTAGGCACGGACAAGAAGATTCACGCCGTTGTAGTAAACAGTGGCTGTGCCAACACCGCCGTCGGCGATCAGGGCTTGATCGACGCTAAAGAGATGACCGATATCACAGCTGCTCATCTGGGTGTCACCAGCGAACAGACGCTGGTGAGTTCAACCGGAGTAATCGGCGTCGAAATTCCGATGGCTCTTATGCGCGAATTCATCCCGCAGATCGAAGTCAGCGCAGACGGCGGCGGAGAATTCGCCAAAGCGATTCTCACAACCGACAAACGCACCAAGGAAATCGCAGTTTCGTTCGATGTCGATGGCGTGACTCACACCGTTGGCGGAGTTTCGAAGGGTTCGGGAATGATTCACCCGAACATGGCCACCATGCTGGCGTACGTTACAACCGATGCCGATGTAGACGCTGCATTCTTGCAGGAAACACTCTCGGAATCAGTAAAACTATCGTTTAACCAGATCGATGTTGATGGCGACCAGAGCACGAACGACACCGTGCTACTCATGGCGAACGGCGCAGCCGGTGGATCAGTAATCTCCGGTGGAAACGATGCTTCAGAAGCATTTGCCGAAGCCGTTCGTCAAGTAACGCAGTACCTCGCAATCGAAATCGCACGCGACGGCGAAGGTGCAACCAAGCTGATCGAAGTAACCGTCAATGGTGCGCATTCGGTCGACGACGCCCTGGCGGCTTCTCGCTCATGTGCGGCATCAATGCTCGTCAAAACCGCCGTTTACGGACGTGACCCAAACTGGGGTCGAATTTTCATGGCGGTCGGCAAGGCGCAGATTCCACTCGATGAATCGAAAATCGACTGCTTCGTGAACGATATTCAGATTGTCCACGCAGGCAAAGCAATCGCTTACAACGTCCAGAGCGTCGTGAGTGCGCTCGCTGGCGACGAGGTGCGACTTCGAGTCGATCTCAACGTTGGCGACGGAACGGGCGTTGCGTGGGGATGTGACCTCACCGAAGAGTACGTGGTCTTCAACTCGGCTTACACGACGTAACCGTCATCAAAGGGACATCGTTGTGACAGGCGCAGGCCAACCTCATAGGGGAGAGCTATTGCTCATTAACCCCGCACATTCGTTATCAAGCAGTTCCTTGAATTGCTTTTCAAAAGTGGTGTCATCATGACCACTTCCAACAAACGCGATCTGTCGGGTAAGACGATCGTGATCAAAATCGGTGGCAGCACTCTTGGCGAGGGCGATAGCACTGTTCCGGATATTATTGATCTGTGGAAGCAGGGCGCACGCCCCGTCGTTGTTCACGGAGGCGGCAAGGTCATTAGCGACTGGGTAGGCAAACTGGGCATACATCCTGAGTTCATTCGCGGTCTAAGACGCACCGACGAAGCGACGCTCGACGTGGCGATCGCAGTTCTAGCCGGACTCGTCAATTCCCAGCTCGTTGCCGAATTCCAGGCGAACGGCGCCGATGCGACTGGAATATCCGGCGTATCGGGCGGACTCCTTCAGGCCGAAGTGCTTGATCCCGATCTTGGCTACGTAGGCAAAATCGTAAAAGCCAACGCCAAACCCATCGAAACGATTCTCAACTCGGGAAGCATCCCTGTGATTGCTCCCACCGCGCTCCATTTATTCCCTGCGGGATCGGGTGAAGACCGAATATTGAACGTAAATGCCGATACTTCAGCGGGTCATATTGCAAAAGCAGTCGGTGCCGACCAGTTGGTTTTCCAAACCGATGTTGAAGGCGTTCTCGACGCCCGCAGAAGGCTTATCCCGAGGATGACTCGCGGGCAGGCAAGAGACTTGATCGCTGGTGGAATCGCAGCCGGAGGCATGATTCCCAAGATAGAGGCATGCGCCGACGCTGTTTCAGTCGTCGGATCCGGTCACATTATCGACGGTCGACTCGCCGGGGCACTGCTAGCCTGTGCACGTGGCGAGGATATCGGAACTCGCATTATCTAATCGACAGTTCTAGTCGTCAGCACCAGATCAGAACTCAGGAATCTTAGCCATGGACACAGCCGGTCTCGTCGTCGCGATGCTGATATTCGGCTATTTGCTCGGATCGATTCCGTTTGCCAAGCTCTTCACGATGCGGGCAGGGATTGACCTTTTCGAAACCGGAACCGGTAACCCCGGTGCTGCAAACGTATTTCGCAAAGTCGATAGAAGAATTGGCGCCGCCGTGTTCTTCGCCGACGGTCTCAAAGGTGCGCTTCCCGTTCTCGCCGCCTGGGCACTAGGCGTGTCGGAAGATTTTTGGTTTGTCGGCGGTTTCGCCGCAGTGCTTGGTCACTGGTATCCAGTATTCAATCGGTTCCGAGGTGGAGCAGGACTCGCAAGCGGAGCAGGAGTAGCCATCGCACTACTGCCGCTGCCTGGGTTAATCGGTGTGACGTTAGGAATGCTCGTAATCGCAAAAATAAAAAGCAGCGGTCACGGAGCACTCACCGGCTTAGTAATAATCTTAATCGCCGCAGCACTGATTGATTCAGATTGGCCGCTAGGCGCTGAATGGCCAGCAATGGCAGCAACCGTCGCACTGGCGTTCATCCTCTTCGGACGAGCAGCTGCACGAGGCTGGAAACCAGGTCGAAAAGACCGGGATTAGGCGTAAAAATCATCACAACTATAAGCCTACCCTGAGGCAACGCGGCAATTACAGGTGACAAAACCCCGCTTGCCCACCCCCTGCGATATAGTTCTCGTTCTGTAAATCGCTGTTTGTGATTCGCAGTGCTCGCCACTATTAGGCGACAGTCTTCGTACTTGCGAACGTTCGGGAGAGTCATTCCGAGCGTCAACTCGCAAGATAGATAAAAAAGAGAAGAACAATGACTACCTCGGATGACTATAAAGCCCTCGAAGCCAAATACTACATGCAAGTGGTGAACCGAATGCCACCTGTCCTAGTTCGAGGCGAAGGCACCCGAGTGTTCGACAATGATGGCAAGAGCTATCTCGATTTCACCGCCGGCTGGGCAGTCCTAAACATCGGACACAACCATCCTGCCGTTACAGAAGCCATTCGTGACCAAGCAGGAAAAATCCTGCAGATGTCGAACCTGTTCTACACAACGCCGCAGCTGCCGCTCGCAAAGATCCTCATCGACAACTCCGACGTTGATCGCGTTTTCTTCTGTAACTCCGGAGCAGAAGCAAACGAAGGCGCCTGCAAAGTCGCTCGCAAATGGGGCAAGACCAAACTCGACGGCGCATACGAGATCATCACAACGTTCGATTCGTTCCACGGTCGAACTCAGGCGATGATGGCAGCAACCGGTCAGCCTGCATATCAGGAAAAATGGACCCCGCTAATGCCGGGATTTGTAAACGTGGCCTACAACGATGTTCAGGCGATCAAAGACGCCTACGTTGAAGGGCGAACATGTGCAGTAATGCTCGAGCCGATTCAAGGTGAGGGCGGAGTAAACATCCCTTCCGAGAACTACCTGAAGGACGTTATGGACTTTTGCCACGAGAAGAACATTCTGTTCATGCTCGACGAAGTTCAAACCGGAATGGGTCGAATCGGAACCCTGTTCGGATACCAGCAGTTCCCGGGTGTTGAACCTGATGTAATGACGCTGGCAAAGGCTCTCGGTTCAGGTGCTCCTCTTGGCGCATTCCTCACAAAGGAATTCTGCTCAGTTCTTGAGCCGGGTGACCACGGATCGACGTTTGGCGGAAACGCTCTGACGACTGCCGCAGGTGCTGCAGCAGCCAAAGTTATCGTTGATGAGAACATCCCAGAACTCGCCAACGAGACCGGTGCTTACTTCCAAGGCAAGCTAAACGGTCTCGCTGAGAAGTACGATTTCATCACTGAAGTTCGTGGAATGGGCTTACTGATCGCACTCCAGATGAATATCGATATTGCAGGTGCAACGGTAACTGCTGCATTGCCAGAGGGTCTGCTCATCAACGCAGTTCGACCCAACATGATTCGCTTCATGCCACCTCTAAACGTAACCCGAGACGAAATCGACGAAGCAGTAGCGATTTTGGACAAGGTTCTGTCAGTTACTAGCGCCTAGTCGCTAGATTTGGTCGAAATGAAAAATCTCCTGTCGAACGAATCGGCAGGAGATTTTTCATTTTGTCGCAAAGTGAATTATCGAGAGACCGGAGTCAAACTCTCTACAGAAGTCTTTAGACCATCCAAGACATTAGACAGCGACCTTGAAATCATCTCATCGACAATCTCTCCGTCGCTACTGACTCGCTCAGGAGCGTTGCCAAGGGTCAATTTTCGGTTGATCACATGTGCGCTCATTGCTTCCAGAATATTGGAAGTCATCTCAACAGCTCGAGAAGCGCCGTACTGACTATGACTTGCCCCAATCACAGCAACCACCTTGCCGTTGAACGCACCCTGCCCATACGGACGTGATCCCCAATCGAGAAGGTTTTTGAGTCCACCGGGAATCGAACCGTTGTACTCGGGCGTTGAAATCAACACTGCGTCGGCTTCATGAACTGCCTTACCAAGCTCGAACACAGCATCCGGAATGTTTTCGCCTTCGATATCTTGATTGAATATCGGCAAATCAGCCAAATCTTCGTAACTGTCGAAATCGAATTTGTCGGTCGATATCTTTCTCGCAATTTTCAAAAGAGCGCTATTCACAGAGTCTTTTCGCACGGATCCGGAGATCGTTAGTATTTTCAATTTCGGGTCAGTCATTGCATGTTTTTCTTTAATCCAAACTGCGGAGTCGCTATAGCAATAATACCTACTTACTAAATATTAGCAACTTTATTATTTATAGTTTCCCCGAAGACCATGTAGTCACGTCGGTACTACTTACAAAATGTTAGTTACTTCTTTACGGCGTAATTTTGGTGTAGGGTTGAGTACGTGACACAAGCGAATCCGAAAAAACAAGATCACACGGCATCGGCCCCCATGTGCCAGCACTACCAAGCGGCAATGGAGCTGCTCGCCAAACGCTGGACGGGCCTGATCCTCACCATACTGCTCGATCAACCTGCTCGATTCTCAAAAATCAGCACGGCAGTAGACGGCATCAGCGATCGCATGCTCTCCCAACGACTCGTCGAACTCGAAGAGATCGGCATGGTCGAACGAAAAGTCGATGCAGCGCAGCGACCTGTCTTAGTTGAATACGCCGCCACCCAGATGGCACGCGAGCTAGCACCCGTATTTGCAGCCCTTCAAAACTGGGCCGAAAAATGGATGCCCGCCCAAGTCGAAGCCTAGTCACCGCTCACTAGCTGTCAGCTAGCTCTAACTTCCACTTACGACGCCAGTTTTTGATCTGCTTCTCTCGTGCGATCGTTGCTGCCACATCATCAGTCTCCTCGAACCAAACTAGTTTGGATAGACCGTGCCTAGCGGCGAATTTAGTTCCTGCTTTCGCTCGATGTTGCCAAAGTCTACGGAACAAGTCGCCGGTAATGCCGGTGTACATCGTTTTGTCAGCATTCGAGAGGATGTACACGTAGTAGGTGAACGATTTTTTTGGCATCGACAGAAGTCGGGATTTGAACGTGATTCTGAATCGAGTTCAGAATGACAGTAGGCACATTGGTGTTATCAGGATGGATCAACACGACCTCCAATTCAAAATCAATTAGTCATCACAATCGACAACGCCCACTTCTAGCGAGAGAATAGTCAGGTTGCCCTTTTCGATAATGATGAGGCAACAATCGAGAAGCGGCATTCCTCAATCGGCACAACAGCCGCAACCACGAAGGACTCGAACGTAAACATGGCAAGGGAAAAGTGCGTCCTCGCTTACAGCGGGGGCATGGACTCAACAATCTCAACCGTCTGGATCCAAGAGCATTACAACATGGACGTTGTAACCCTCACGGTCGATCTAGGCGCAGGACCCGAAATCGTTGGAGTGAAGGAACGGGCTGCTCAGGCAGGTGCGATTCAATCTCTCGTTTGGGACGTTCGAGACGAGTTCGTAAACGAATATGTATTCCCTGGCCTAAAAGCCGGAGCCATGTACGAAGGCGTCTACGCCCTTTCAACCGCACTTGGACGTCCGCTAATGGCGAAGAAGCTTGTTGAAGCTGCTCGTGAAGTCGGAGCGACCGCTGTTGCCCACGGCTGCACCGGAAAAGGAAACGACCAGGTTCGTTTCGACTCTGGAATCATGACTCTTTCCGCACACGGCGAGCCTCTCAAGATCGTTGCACCTGCCCGCGAATGGGGCATGACCCGTGACGAAGAGAAGCTCTACGCCCAAAAGGCTGGACTCGAGCTTCGGGAAGTCGGGTCCGACCAACGCGTCTACTCGATCGACCGCAACTTATGGGGTCAAGCAATTGAGGGCGAAGACCTCGAAGACATTTGGCTCGCTCCGCCTGAGGACGCTTTCTCTTGGACGAAGCAGATCAGCGATACTCCCGATGAACCAATCGAAGTTGTTGTTGGCTTCGAAAAAGGTGTTCCCGTTTCCATCGATGGCACGCCGAAGTCTGGTGTCGAGCTAATCGCCATCTTGAACGACATGGCTGGCGAGCACGGTGTGGGTCGTATCGACCACGTCGAGAACCGCTTGGTAGGCATCAAGTCACGCGAGGTTTACGAAACTCCCGCAGCTGTCGTTTTGCACACAGCCATAAAGGCACTTGAGACGGCAACGATGTCTCGTGAGCAACAGCGTGTGAAAGATAATCTTTCTGCGATCTATTCCGACATGGTTTACGACGGTCGATGGTTCACCGAGCTACGCACAAACATCGCTGCGTTCATGGACAGCGCTCACGAGTACTCGACCGGTGACGTTCGCCTGCGTCTACACAAGGGCTCTTGCATCGTTGTCGGCCGACGTTCGCCGTTCAGCCTGTACGATTTCGATCTGGCAACTTACTCGACGACCGATTCGTTCGATCACGAGGCAGCTACCGGATTCATCGACATCTACTCGCTTTCAGCCCGAACCCAATCCCGCAAGCAAACCAATTCCGAACAGCGGTAGCCGGACTACTTTTTCTAGGGTTCGGGATTTTGCCTATGGGGTGGGTTAGTCGCGTTTTGCGAGCCAGCAAACCTGATTGCTTCCTTAAAATATCCCGCTAACAGCGATAATGTTGCATGCAGTACGAATTTGTTCGTGCTGCATTGCCAGTTCAAAGATCAGATTCAATGACCAGCCAAAACAACGGCTCGAACGAAAACAAAAACCCTGCTGCTGCTGCACGCGGCTCACAGCTTGCTAGCGATTTCACGGTTTCGGTGCACTACGACAGCCGCCTTTACCGTGAGGACATCGCCGGATCGATCGCGCACGCCCGCATGCTGGGTCGTCAGGGCATCATAGAATCCGACGATGTCGAAAAGATCGTCGAGGGCCTAGCGGCAATCGTCGAAGAGATCGAATCAGGCAAATTCGAGTGGAAAGAAGAACTCGAAGACATCCACATGAACGTGGAATCTCGCTTGTACGAACTAATTGGCGATACGGCAGGACGTCTGCACACAGCACGCTCACGTAACGACCAGGTCGCTACCGACACTCGTCTCTGGACGCAGCTCGCTTGCGGTCGCGCCTTCGACGCCGCCGTTCAACTTCAATCGGCTCTCGTAAATCTTGCCGAGCAGCACGTCGACACCATCGTTCCCGGCTACACGCACATGCAGCGCGGTCAGCCGGTCGTTCTCGGCCATCACCTGATGGCGTACTTCGAGATGTTCGACCGCGACGCCACCCGCTTTGCCCAAACCGCCGAATCGGCAGATGTAATGCCGCTCGGATCGGGTGCAATGGCAGGCGTGCCGTACCCGATCGACCGCGAATGGGTCGCAAAGCAGCTCAATTTCAGCGATATATCTCGTAACTCGATGGACGCCGTATCCGACCGCGATTTCATCGTCGAATTCCTAACCGCTTCATCTTTAACGATGGCTCATCTATCGCGCTTAGCTGAAGAATTGGTTATCTGGTCGTCAGACGAATTCGGATTCATCAAGCTGTCCGACGAATACACGTCGGGTTCCAGCATCATGCCGCAAAAGCGCAACCCTGATTTCGCCGAACTAATACGCGGTAAGACGGGTCGTGTGTACGGATCGCTGGTGGGATTATTGACTACGATCAAAGGGCTTCCGCTCACGTACAACCGTGATCTTCAGGAAGACAAACAAGGCCTGTTCGATGCGTCGGACACAGTCATCACCGCGCTCGAGGCAGCAGCTGGAATGGTCGCAGGAATGACCATCAACACCGACCGTATGCGCCAAGCAGCCGAGAAGAGCTTCGTGCTCGCAACCGACATCGCCGACTATCTCGTAGGCAAGGGCGTGCCGTTCCGCGAGGCGTACATCGCCGTGTCTGATCTGTCGAAGCAGTGCATCGCCAACGGTGTTGGATTCGGCGAACTCGAACTAAGTGATTTCCAAAAGGCTTCACCGCTATTCGACGAGGGAGTCATGGAAATCACTCTCGAATCTGCAGTTGCAGCACGTGATGTACCCGGCGGAACAGCACCCGACCGTGTGCGCCAAGCAATCGTAGAAGCAAAACAACTGCTCGCCGACGCCGGAGTGGGTCAATGACCCACTTTTTCAGCGTGGATCGAACTCTCCTGTATTGACCGAACATCCCATAGGGAGTTCACCTTTACTCGGAACTAGATGCCTCGACGCGCTTACAATCTCGTTCAAACAATAATTCCAGCCTTGCCCGGCTCAACCGGTGCACGTCCTCCCCAGAAAGTCACCAAGTGACACCAATCATCATCGCCCACCGTGGTCTCGACGAGACCTACCCTGAGAACACTCTGACCGCGTTCAAAGCCGCTCTCGAAAAGGGAATGGCTATCGAGATCGACGTTCGAGGAACCAAAGATGATGAACTCATCGTGCTGCACGACGACACTGTAGATCGCACGACCGACGGTGAAGGTCGAGTCGCTCAGATGACTCTGGCCGAGGTAAAAGCGCTCGATGCGGGCAGCTGGTGGGGCGAAGAATTCGCTGGCGAACGAATCCCTACTCTGATGGAAACGTTCGACGTGGTCAAAGAGTTTGGAACTGCCGAAACCACTCTGATTATCGAGATGAAGACGCTCGACCCCGGCTGCATCAATAAGATCTGCGATGGACTCGCAGAACGAGGTCTTCTTGGCAGCACGGTCGGCATTGGGCTTATCCACATGTCGGTCGACGTTCGGCGACGTTTCTACGGCGGAAGCCCCGACTTCCAATGCGCTTCGGTCGCCAACACCGCCGCCGAGCTTCCCGGAGCGATAGCCGACCCGTACGCTTCCTGGATTTACGTTCGATACCTGATGAGTGCCGCAGACGTGAAGGCAGCTCACGATGGTGATATGAAGGTAATTGCGTCGGGTCCTGATGTGATGGAAAATCTCGACAATATGATGGCCAGTGCCGAAGCTGGCGCCGACACGATCATGGCGTACCATCCCCAAGCAATAGCCGACAGGCTGGCTTAGCCAGGGTGGTTTGGCCACGTTTTCTATCGTCGATCCATCCTTTAGATCGATTAAGCAAGGTTCATTGAACGTAAATGGCTCCTTACATCAAAATATCTCCTTCGCTTCTGGCCGCCGATTTTGCGCATCTCGCCGATTCGATCGCGGCCGTCGAAGAAGCCGGAGCCGATGAGCTTCACTTCGACGTTATGGACGGAAGTTTCGTACCGAACATCACTATCGGCATTCCGGTGCTCGAAGCAATTCGACCGCTCACAAAACTGCCAATCGACGTTCACATGATGGTCCTGGAACCTGCCCGCTACGCCAAGGCGTTTGCCGATGCCGGTGGCGATATATTCACAATGCACGTCGAAGCGTGTGACGATCTCGAATCTTCGCTTGGCGACGCCAGAGTCGCTGGTATGTCAGCTGGTGTTTCGCTTAAGCCCGACACCCCGGCATCCGTGCTCCAAGCAAGCCTTCCGTTAATCGATCGAGTGCTCGTGATGACGGTTGAACCCGGATTTGGTGGTCAGTCGTTCATGCCGGAAATGATGCCTAAAATCACAGAGATTCAGAACATGGCACGAATCGCAGGACATGAACTAGAAATCGCTGTCGACGGCGGCATAAAAGTCGATACAGCTGGCGCAGCGATCGACGCTGGAGCGACCACGTTAATCTCCGGTACAGGCATCTTCAACTTTCCCGACGGCATGAAAATCGGCATCGAAGCCATTCGCAACGCTGGTAGCCGATTCCCCTAATGCGGTCGTATGTTCGTGATATCGAAACCAACGAACGACGATATAGCCATACCGGGCGCGTCATCCTCTTCAGCCGACAGCGCCACATCTCCAACGCCAACACACATAATCCCTGCCGCTCTTGCCGCCTTGAAACCTGCGATAGAGCCCTCGAAAATCAGGCATGCTGAAGGCTCAGCACCCACCAGCTCGGCCGCTTTCAAATACGGCTACGGATGAGGTTTGAGATTCGATACATCGTCAAGCGTGACCGACGTTGTGAACACGTCGCCTAGCCCTGCCATCTTGATAAATACTTCTGCATAAGGACGTTCACCAGATGTGACTAACCCCACTTTGATGCCAGATGCCGCAACGGTTCGAACAGTAGATTCAACCCCCGGAAGCATATCGACTCCATCGGCATATATTCTCTTCCACTGGCGTAGATACTCGTCGAGAAGAGCTTCCGGATCGCTCAGACCGTAGTGATCTGCAACCATTCGTGAACCGGGTATAACTCCATGCCCAAACGTATCGGGATGATCTTCAGCGAGCGCGTCTACGCCAAATATTTGAAGCGTCGCCAGTTCGGCTGCCCGGTGTGGAGGCCCCGTGTCAACTAACGTTCCATCGAGATCGAAGAACGCCGCGCTGAATTTCGGATAGGTCATGAGTTTTCAAGCATCTCCAGTAACATGCGAGCGAGTTGACTGTGCAGATTTCAACACCACACTAGCCATATCCCGCTCGGAGAGGGATGACCACGCAATCAACTACCGAAGAAGCCTTCACCAAAGGAACCTCTACCTAGAGCTGACGCAATTTCGGATCCCAACGATCACGGAGCCAGTCGCCAAAGAAGTTCACACTCATCACGACGAGCAAGATAGCGAACCCCGGGAACACAGCGATCCACCAAGCCGTACTGAGCCACTCACGACCTTCAGAAATCATGTTTCCCCAAGTCGGTGTTGCAGCAGGAATTCCCGCCCCGAGGAAACTAAGGGATGCTTCAGCAAGAATAAGTCCACCCACTCTAAGAGTCGCCAAAACAACGATCGTATTAACAACACCAGGCAGGATGTGACGCATGATTATCCGGAAGTCAGATGCACCCGCGATTCGAGCCAAAGAAATGTAGTCGCGGGTCTTCAATGTAAGCACTTCAGCCCGCACGTTTCGAACTCCTCCTGCCCATGCGACGAGCGCGAGCAAGATCATAACTATGCTTACCGATTGACCAAACGTAACGGCCGCAAGAATAGCTATTAACAAGAACGGCAAAGCATTCCACACATCGACCGTTCTCATAGCGAACTCGTCGATCCACCCACCGTAGTACCCAGCAACCAGCCCCACCGCTGAGCCGATAACGACTCCCACCGATAGAGAAATCACGGCGACCATTAGGGATATCCGTGCGCCGTACAGCATGCGAGTCAGAACATCTCGTCCAACGTGATCGGCCCCAAGAAGATATGTTTGCTCGTTCTTAGGATTCGCCTCGTACCAATCACTTTGCCACACAGGTGGGGCGGCACGGCCACGCAAATTGATGTCGCGAGGACCGGTAGGCGACAGGAGCGGTGCGAACACCGCTGCGATCACCATAACGAATAGCACAAGCATAGGAAGAATTGGCCAACGCCGTAACACGTACCAAAACTTATGGCTGAATGTTTGTTCCTGAATGCCGAGAATTTGGGAAGCCATCAACGTCGATTGGCTGTGTTCGTCGATCGGTTCAGATTGCGACGTGCTGTCAGGTGCTGTTTGCTCTGTCATGACTGGTCGTACCTAATCCTTGGATCGACAATCGTATAAGCGACATCTGCAACAAAACTGCCAACTACGTAAAGCACAGCGAACATCAGAATGATTCCTGTGAGTAATGGGAAGTCGTTGTTGTGAATAGATTCAACGGCCATTCGACCAATTCCAGGCCATGCGAACACCGCTTCAACTACGACCGAACCCTCTAGGAATCCGACGAGCACTAACGCAGAAACGGTGATCGGAGGAATCAGTGCGTTTCGCAGCGCATGCCGCCAAATTACAGCCCTCCCGGAAGCTCCCTTGGCTCTAGCGAGTTTCACATACTCAGAATCGAGTACTTCTAGCATAGCGGAACGAGTCAGCCGTAAATAAACCGCAGCCGGCAGCCAACCGAGCGCAATTGTAGGCATCACAAGCGCTTTTGCTTGGCTTGGCCAGAATGGGTCTTGAACTGGCCGTAGCCCCGCAGGAAGCCAACCCAACTGCACACCAAATAACAGAATTCCAAGAATTCCCAAGAAGAAAACAGGCGCGGCTTGGCCAAATAACGCGAACGCCCTGCCGAGATAGTCCCAGACCGACCCGCGTTTGACTGCCGATAGCACACCTAGTGGAACCCCTACGAGCGTGGCAAAAATCCACGCCAGAAGTCCTAACTGCATAGTGGCGCCTAGCTTCTCACCGATCACATCTGATACGGGTCGTTCTGAGAGAAGTGTTTCACCCATATCGCCTCGAACTACTCGTCCTAGCCAGATCAAATATTGGACGATGAGAGGTCTGTCGAGAGCCAGCTTCTCTTCGAGAGCTGCGATCTGTTCAGGAGAAACGCCGTAGCCGCCTGGCTTGGCGTATAGCAGCAGGGGGTCGCCCTGCGCCCTTGAGAGCACGAATACGATCAGAGTCGCTGCTATCAACGACAGGATGCCGAAGAAGAAGCGTTGAATTAGATACTTCCGCAAGTGCTGCTCGAAATCTGTTTAAAAATAGAACTTACTCAGAATGTTCTGAGTAAGAGAAGAAACCGGGAACGCCCCGCAGTAAAGCGGAACGTTCCCGGTTGAATTTCTTGTCAGTTTGCCTAGCGGGCGAGTTCGATTGACTCGAATTCGTTCATCGTGGCGAACATTGACGGTGTACCTAACCAATTCGAAATTGAGTTGGGGTTGTACACAACCAGTGTCGGAACCTGAACGGTACCGGCAAAGATCATCTGGTCGTACAAGTAGTCGACCATCTGAACGTTTCGGGCTGAACGAGCGACAGGGTCTGTCAGTAGAGCGACCTCGCCGAATGCATCCGAAATTTCAGGAATCTCAATTCCGCAACCGAAACCACCACGTGTGCGGCTTGTCTCAGTCAGGCCGTGTGGCCAGTCGAACGGAATTGTTGTTGAACCTTCGTCACAGTCACCAGCGTATGGGATCGTGTTAGTTCGACCAACCAAACCAGGCCGGATGATCGAGTAGGCAGACTTGAACACCTGAATGTCCATGTCTGGCCACAATGCGAGCCACATACCAGCGATAGCATCGTTGAGTTCAGCGTTCGATCCACTTGATCCACCGAGTTCGCCACCGGTCCAAATGCCGATTGTGAACTTACCGGTAGGCCATGCAGTAGTTTCCATGTGGTCCATGGCACTCTGTGGGTCGTACGGAATCAACCATCGTTCCTGGAACCAAGGAGCGGTTGTGTCGACGTATTCCATCGAACCAACAGTTCCGAAGCCATCAAGAATGGTGTCAGCAAGAAGCTCTCGGTCGATTGCCTTAGCAAGCGCCCATCGAACGTTTCGTGCTTCTTCCATGTCACCAGGCTGCTTACCTTCGATGTTGCAACCAACCCACGGAAGGTCGTGAACACAGTAACCAGAACCTGTTCGTTTCAGGTCCTCGCCAGTAACAGCGTGGTTCTCTTCCCAGTAGTTACCGGAGAAGACGATTTCGTGAACTACACCGGCACGAGTAATCGACTCGGCCTTGAATCCACTTTCAGCTAGAGGACGAATGTCCTTCAACGGAACAGAGTCTGCAACGTCTACTTCACCAGTTCGGAGCAATGCAACACGAGTTGAAGGCTCTGGAACTTCGATAATTCGAATGGTGTCGGCATTTGCATTCTTTCGCCAGTGGTCGTATCCAACCTTGCTAATTACAACTCGGTCATCCTGAATCCACTCGTCGACCTCGTAAGGTCCAGTTGCAATGATGTTGTCTTGCAAGAATGCGCAGTTCCGGCTCTCGTCCGTGTATTCAGGACAAGCAGCTTTTGGAAGCATTGCTGTTCCCTGAGCCTGCTCGTTCAAGAAGTTACCGTTCCAACGTAGATCGAACGAATTGAAATTGAACCTTACAGTGTCATCATCAATTTTTTCGACTGAAGTGAATAGCGCTGCAAAGTCACCGGCCTGACCATGAATACTGGTCGGGTTAGTGTTTGCGTTTGCGTCGTTCATTGTCCAGACAACGTCGTCTGCACTGAACTCACCAAAATCACCGTGGAATTTCACCCCAGATCGAATGTCTACATCAACATACGAAAGGTCTGTCGCAATTGTGAATCCAGTAGCCAAACGGGGTATTACCGTTCCGCCCGGATCCATGGCGAATAAGCCTTCACCAACGCCGTAGTACTGCATTGCTTCAACAGGAGCCTGCGAGCTACCTAATCCAACACCAGGTGGAACGTCGAACACCGCAATGCTCAAAGTCCCTGATGGGTTGATAGGTGCCGGTGCCGGCTCTAGAGCAGCAATTGGCAACGCCGTAGCAGTTGGAATCGCAGTTGCTGTAACTACAACCTGAACGGTGTCGCCCTTGACTTTGACTTCGACTTCTTTAATCACCTCAACGGTGTCGCCCTTGACTTTGACTTCGACTTCTTTAATCACCTCAACGGTGTCGCCTTGAACGACGACTTCTCGAGTGACTTCAATTATTTCTGGATCACTACTGCACGCGGCTAACGCAATTGGTAAAGCCGCGAATACAGCGAGTGCCAGAAGAAGTCGCTTCTTAGCAAAATTCATATTCTCTCCCTCATTCAGGCGGAGAAACGATCGAGCTACACCGAAAATCGGTCTCGCCGTGCCATCGTCGCGCTGCGTGTGCAGCACATTGCGCCTGTCTCAAGTTGACGGATCATAGGCACGATACATCTTTGTGTCAACCCACAATATGTACGCCACCAGTTACATAATTCGTAACTAATTGAAGATATGGTGCTTCATCACGTAATTTTGATGAAAAGTGAAGCCGAATTTCTACTGAAGCAATTCTGAAACCCGATAGTGAATTACCTATGGTCATGGTCTTCCGGTGCTTTGCTAGTAGTTTCGATTCAACAGTACGAGCACTCTCTATCTAGCAGAAAAAATGGCAAAAAAAAGCCCTTCTCGTTTGAGAAGGGCTTCAATTAAAATCTTTACTCGGGTTCTCTAATCAACGAAGAGAGAGATTCCCTTTTTGTCGAGCGTACGCATCTCACGAGCGGTCAATTTCACTCGGTAGCGTTGGCCATCAACAACAACCCACTTGTTCTGCAGGTTAGGCTTTGAAATCTTTTGCGTGGCGTTCAAAGCGTGTGATCGGTTGTGACCGAACAATGGCTTAGGGCGGGGTCCAAGACCCAATTTTGCCCTAATCTGGTCGGAGCTAGGCATACGAATAAACTCTCGAAATAACTTCTAAATGGTGGGAGCGTCTCTCATCGAAATTCTAACCAACCCAGAACGAGCTACAGTTCTCGAATGAGACTCCAGAGATTAACGCTACCATGCAAGTCTCGCCGGAACAACAGAAATACTGCTCAATGAAAAACGAGTCTAGGTACAATATTTGAACTGCGATAGCTTCGACACAACTAGGATATCGAACTAATGCCACGTTCTGGAACGAGAATACCGAGCGGAACATCGTCACGGCTGACAGACATGATTCGCGCCACCACGAAAGCAGTCGAGGCCAATCGAGACACTATTAATGCCCTAAACGTATTCCCTGTCCCTGATGGCGACACCGGCACAAACATGCTGCTGACGTTGCGTTCGATAGTCGAGGCACTACCAACGAATTCAACTGAATCTGCCAACAGCGTGTCGAAATCGGTCGCCAGATCAGCATTACTTGGCGCTCGTGGCAATTCAGGATTAATACTCGCTCAATACTTCAAAGGCCTCGCCGAAGCTATCGGCGACGACACAGAACTCACTGGCGAACATTTCGCCAGATCGATACGCATAGCGTCCGACAGCGCGTACAAAGCTCTTCCTAACCCGGTTGAAGGAACAATGCTTACCGTCTACCGGGAATGTGCGGACGTAGCCGAGCAGGCAGCGGCGAAAAACGAGGAACTCGTGAGCGTGCTGGCGGAAGTCGCCCAAGAAGCGATCGACTCCGTACGGCGCACGCCTAGTCTTCTCCCAATTCTCGCCGAAGCAGAGGTAGTCGATTCCGGCGGTTTCGGGTTCGCTGTGATGCTCGACGGTGCACTGCGAGCACTAAGAGGAGAGGAGCCAGTCGGCCGAGTAGTCGAAGTGCCCATGCCAGAAGGCAAGAACTTCACAGGATCGGTAAAAACCGACTTCGTCGATGATTCGGAAGAGATCGAATGGGGCTACTGCACGGTGTTCGCTATTCAGGCTAAAACGCTCGATATCGACAAAATACGTAACCACATGGCAGAAATCGGTCGTTCACCGATAGTCGACGGCAATGCGGCAGAAGGCATCGCCAAAGTACACGTGCACATGGAAGACCCCGGCACCGCTCTAAGCGCTGGATTATCGTACGGCGAACTTTCCAATATCGAAATCGCCAACATGGACGAGCAGGCGTCGGACTGGGCAACTGCACGACGCAGAAACGACACTGAAGTTGAAGCAAATCCAGCCTTTCCAGTCGAAATCGCCGTCGTCGCTGTTGCCGCTGGCGATGGCTTGAACGATCTGATCATTAGCACTGGAATGGGGGTTACTTCCGTTCTCGAAGGCGGCGACACGATGAATCCGTCTGTTGCTGACCTGTTAGCAGCAGTCGAATGGGCGCCATCAGACCAAGTGATACTCCTCCCCAACAACAAAAACGTACTGCCAGCGGCGTTAGAAGTTCCGGCCCTCACCGCAAAGGATGTACGAGTCATTCCAACTCGCTCGGTTCAATCTGGAATAGCCGCGTTGCTAGAGTTCAGCACTACACTCAACCTCGACGACAACGAGTCGGCAATGAGCACCGTTGTAAGTGATGTAGGCGACGGACGCGTCTGCAAAGCCAGTAGAGATGTAACGGTCTACGGCCACGATATTCGAAAAGGAATGGCGTTCGCTACGTTTGACGACAAGATCGTGTCAGTTGGCCGTGATTCATTGTTCGTGCTCACAAAGATGATCGAAGAGCACGCCTCCCAAGCCGAGATTATTACCATCTACACGGGGGAATCTCTTTCAGCAGAGCAAGTCGCTATCGCAACAGAATCACTCTCAACCAAGTTCAAAAACATTGAAATTGAAGTGGTCTACGGCGGACAACCTCACTACGAGTATCTGGTTGCAGTAGAGTAGCCTGACCGTCAGGGCATCGCCAGAGTTCATTACGATACGAATTCAGCCGAGTCGCTACTGGCGATACGAACAGCCAAAATTTGCGACACCTCGTCATATCCAGTGGAGAATAATAATGAGCATCGCCGTTGTAACCGACAGCACGTCCGATCTCCCGGTCGATATCGCCAAGCAGCACGGCATCACCGTTGTTCCGCTCAACGTCCATATTGAAGACGAAACATATCTTGATGGTGTGACGATATCCGCAGACGAGATGTATCGAATACTGCCCGACCAAAAAGTCATCCCCACAACGTCAGCACCGTCCGTCGGATCGTTTATTGAGGTTTTCGAGAAGCTCAGTGAATCCCACGACGAAATCATTTCTATTCACATCAGCGCAAAGCTAAGCCTGACTCACAATTCAGCCGTGCAAGCCGCGGCCGAGCTGAATACAAGAGGCTCGAAGATCGAAGTCATTGATACTGAGCAAGCTTCGATGGCGCTGGGCTGGATCGCAATTCAGGCAGCCGAAAACATAGCGGCAGGCGGGTCACTAGAAGAAACAGTAGCGCTTGCGAAGAGCGCAAGCACACGGGCATCGTTCATAGGAATGGTCGATACCTTGGAATATCTCGTTCGAGGTGGTCGAATTGGAAAAGCGCAGGGGTTCGTGGGATCATTGCTAAGAATCCGACCCATCCTCACTTTGACAGAAGGCGTGGCACACCCTGCAGGTCGCGCAAGAAATCGCACAAAGGGAATTGCTCGTCTCAAAGAAATGGTCGCTGAAGCAGCACCCCTCGACAAGCTCGCTGTTCTCTATACGACCGACAAAGACGACGCCGAAGACATTGCCGACACCGTCGCTGAGTACAGTAAAAATGGCAAACCCGTAGTGGCGCAGCTCGGACCTGTAGTAGGCAACTACCTCGGACCTGGAACTCTCGGACTCGGCCTGATTCGATCCGAATAGCCTCTATGCAAACACCATCGATCCAGAGATACCGGCTATGAATGTTGGAGGGCGAGAAGCAAGTCGACAGTCTCGCACGCGGCCTGCGAACCGTTCATCCACTCCGAGCATGGATTCGCAGCGAGCAATAACCGCACTGCGTAAAATTCTCGAACTTGAACGGTCACGCGAGTTCACCGATCAAGCGGTAATGGGTGGACTCGACAAGTTCATCGAGCGATCTGCGAAGGTCCTGCCGTGGATCCGAGACATCGAACCACTACGTGGCACCAGCTACGCAGTGCTTCAGCCGGGACAACGACATCGATGGGCATCGGCGGTGATGGGTCGATTGCGAGCAGAATCTAGCGAGCAGCAGTCCCCTGTTCCGACACCGGCGCCCGCTCCAGTCCCCGCGAAAAAGTCGCCTGCAAAAAAACGTGCACAAGCATCGTCCCCCAAGGTCAAATACACTCTCGATACGCCGATTGACGAACTGAAATTTATTCACAAAGCGACTCGACCAAAGCTTGCTCGCTTAAACGTCACCAACCTGCGTGACATGCTCCGTCTGTTCCCGAATCGCCACGTCGACTATTCACAGGTGACGAAAATCGCGGAAGTGCTCTACGGCGAGCAAATGACGGTCGCCGGTAGAGTCGTGCGATCTGAAACCGCAAAAATCGGGCCACCTCCGGGTGCAGCGAAAATTCTCATCAACGACGGCAGCGGTGTACTCGAGGCAACGTTCTTCAGGCAGGCGTACTTAGCGAATCGCTTTAAGCGGGGCGATATCGTTGCATTCTCGGGCGAGATCGGGGCATTCAACAATCTCGCTCAAATGCAGAACCCCGAGTACGACCAGCTACCCGCCAACTCGGCCGCCAGCAGCCACGCCCAAGACGAAGATCTCCAGCTGACACACGCCGGTAACCTGCTCCCGGTCTATCCGTCCACAGACGGACTCGTCCAGCGTTCGATACGCACGGCAACTCGCAAATCACTAGATACGGGCTTGCCGTTACTCGACGAATTCCTAGACGACGATCTCAAGAAACGCCACGTATTTACCGACCTGAAGCAAGCGGTCGAGTCGATGCACTTCCCCGAATCGCCAGATCTTCAATTCCAAGCTCGACGGCGTTTGGCGTTCGACGAGCTGTTTATGTACCAGCTCGCCGCTCTGAAGAAAAAAACGGAGTGGCAACACCGTCGAGACGGCGTTGTGATCGATCAAAGTAGGGGTCGCCCCGTGGTTGAGGCGTTTCTCAATTCACTCGATTTCGAACTCACGTCCGATCAGCAAACTTCGCTAGATGGCCTATTTGAAGACATGTCGACAGGTGTTCCGATGGGACGTTTGCTTCAAGGTGAAGTCGGAAGTGGAAAGACAGTCGTTGCCCTTTCCGCACTGCTGGCTGTGAACACATCAGGGCACCAAGGAGCGTTGATGGCTCCGACCGAAGTGCTCGCCGAGCAGCATTTCCTGAGCATAGCGGCTCAGCTTCAAGCCGAACCACTTCCCGGTGAGCCGAAGGATGCCGTTCGACACGCCAGCCTCCCAGGCGAAGGCAATCGACGAATCACGATGGTGTTGCTGATCGGAAGCCTTCAGGCGTCTGTCAAAAAACGTATTCAACAGATGATCGCCGATGGCGAAGCCGATCTCATCATAGGAACGCACGCCTTGCTCCAAGAGCAGGTCGCTATTCCAAATCTGGGACTCGCTGTAGTTGATGAGCAGCATCGATTCGGCGTAGAACAACGAGGAGCGCTTACCCGACGTGAACCTCGTCCTCATTTGCTGGCGATGTCCGCAACCCCTATCCCACGAACTCTCTCGCTAACCGTCTATGGCGACTTGGACATCACAACGCTCAGGATTCTTCCGAAAGGTCGCAAGCCAATCACGACCTCTCTGGCGAACACGAACCCAACCGAAAACGCCGCCTACGAGCTGATTCGCCGTCAGGTCGCCGAGGGCAGGCAAGCGTTCGTCGTATGTCCGCTAATAGAGCCATCTGAATCGATCGAAGCAGCGTCGGCGCTCGAAGAGTTCGAGCGACTCTCAGAAGGAGAGTTCAAGGATCTGCGGGTCGGACTTCTTCACGGTCGAATGAAACTTGCTGAGAAGCAGGATGTGATGGATCGAGTACGGAACCGGCACATCGATGTTCTCGTTGCGACACCCGTGATCGAAGTCGGTGTTGATATACCTAACGCAACCGTAATGATGATCATGAGTGCCAACCGTTTCGGGCTCGCGCAGTTGCACCAGTTGCGAGGTCGAGTTGGACGTGGCGAGCATGAGAGCTATTGCATCCTGAAATCGCACACGAAAGGTGAAATTGCCAACGAGCGACTCACCGCTGTGCTCAACCACAGCGACGGTTTCGAGCTAGCAGAAGAAGACCTTCGAATAAGAGGACCCGGCGACTACATGGGTACACGTCAGAGTGGATGGGACGAACTCAAAGTTGCGACCATCGACGACGTCGACCTGCTACAAATTGCACGCCGGGAAGCATCAGACTTATTGGCCGACGGCACGCTCGATACTCTCAATGCAAACAAGCCTCTCGCCAAGGAACTCGAAAGAGTAACCTCGGCACACATCACCGAATTTTCCTAAACGACCAACAACACTCGTTAGCCGACTACGTAATTTACGAGACCACACGAACCAAATGAAAAATTCCAAAATTCTCGTGACAGGCATGAGCGGATTGATCGGTGGGATTGCCGGGCGTAAATTCGCTGTAAACCACGACGTTTCTGCTCTCGGCCGATCAAATGTCGAAGGATTTCCTACATCGATAGTTGATATTGGCGATGGAATCGACGGTATTCTGCCCGCCCTTGAAGGTGTAAAAACGGTTATTCACATGGCCGGATCACGCGGCAACGTTCCAGCCGAAACCCACATTAAGGCGAACGTAACTGGCGTCTACAACCTGTTCGAGGCATGCCGAATCGCTGGCGTTAAACGAATCGTCGCCGCCAGCACCGGAGCAGTAATCGCCGGATATGAGAAGGATGAACCGTATAAATCGTTGGTGCACGACCCAGACTTAGAAATGCCAGCGCAGCACCCAAACATCACGGTCGAAACCCCAGTTCGACCTCGCAACATGTACGCCGTATCCAAAATGTTCACCGAAAACTTAGGTCGGATGTATTCCGAGCAGCACGGCATGTCGATAATCTGTATAAGGATCGGAAAAGTCGAAATCGACGACGTGCCTTTGAATGCCCGCAATGCTTCAGTCTGGTGTAGCCACCGAGACATTCTCCAAGTTATCGACAAGGCCGTTCACGCACCAGACGATTTGAAATACGCAGATGTGTTCGCTTGCTCGGATAATCCGACTCGATATCGAGATATCGAACAGACCAACAATGTTTTGGGGTTCGTACCGCAAGACAGTGCCGCCGAACACGGTTTCTAGGAGAATTTTTCTAAATGGGTAGAAGCCTGAGCGGACACGACCATCTTCTTGATGCGCACACACCCGATAGGGTGAAGCAGCGGCTGGAAGATGGCGCCCCGCAAAGTTATCTCAAGGACATGGTGTACGGCGGTATCGACGGCACGATAACGACGTTCGCCGTCGTTTCAGGCGTTGTCGGAGCTGAACTCGCCGTTGGAATCGTGGTCATTCTCGGTCTTGCCAACCTCTTTGCCGACGGCTTTTCTATGGCTGTTAGCAACTTTTTGGGAACCAAAGCCGAACAACAGTTCCTCCACATGATGCGCAAAGAGGAAGAGAACGAGATTCAGCTCATCCCTGAGGGCGAACGAGAAGAAATTCGCCAAATTTACGCGGCGAAAGGCTTCGAGGGTGAGTTACTCGAACAGGTAGTCGACGTGATTACCTCGAACGAGCAAATATGGGTCGATACTATGCTGCTCGAAGAACACGGACTCTTGCTCGTTGGCCCAGAGCCTAAGAGAGCAGCTTGGTGGACGTTCGTTGCGTTCATGGTCGCAGGTATCGTCCCAGTGGCCCCATTTATAGTCAATCTATTGGTCGATGGCGGCATATCAGCACCGTTCCTGTGGAGCTCGATCGCTACTGCGGCAACGTTCTTCGCAATCGGCGTGTTCAAGGCACGAGTCGTCGGTGGAAGCACCGTGAAAGCCGGAATCGAAACGGTCGTAGTCGGCGGAATGGCCGCGGTACTCGCCTACGGAGTCGGCTGGCTGCTCCGAGGCGTTGCTGACGGAATCTAATTCGCCATTACCAACCGCCTAAATTCGCATTTGACTGAACCGATTCGGCAACATAGCCTTCAATGTAATTGAATAACGCGTCCCCGGTGCCTGACGAGCGAACGAACAATCAGTTCGCAATTCGGGTGAAAAGGGAAAGCGGTGAGAATCCGCTGCGGTAGCGCCACTGTTACCGGTTTGAGTGCGCAAATATCCACTGGCTTAATTTGAACGCTGGGAAGGCTTGCACTCATGACGAATGTAATCGTCGAATCGGAAGCCAGGAGACCTGCCAGGGACACATGGGCACATCGACTCCTCGCGAACAGGGGCAGCTCAAGTTGATATCGACCAAATAAACAAGGTCATCTGATCAACCGCTTCCCCGCTTCGTACCACGTCCTCACACACGAGCGGGGTTTTTTGTGCCATTTACCGCACTAGTAAAAAGCGAGCCTATCTTCCTATGCCACTCAATCCACTCAACAAGCCGCCTACCGATTTCACGCCTCCTCCGAACCTAAAGCGAATCCGCAAAGGGCTAGTCGTTATCAACACCGGTAACGGAAAAGGCAAAACAACTGCCGGCTTCGGAATGATGCTCAGGGCTTGGGGCCGTGGAATGAACTCAATGGCAGTCCAGTTCATTAAAAGCGAAAAATCTAAATACGGCGAACAGATGGCGGCCGAAAAGATCGGCATCGAAATGATCCCATCAGGTCGTGGATTTAGCTGGACATCGAAGGATCTGACAGAAGACGAAGCCCTTGCCCAAAACGGCTGGAAAATCGCCAAAGAAAAAATATCTTCTGGCGAGTACGACGTCATCATGCTCGACGAAATCACTTATCCAATCACTTGGGGCTGGATCGACGTCGATGAAGTTCTCGAAGTAATAGCGAACAAGCCTGAGATGCTGAACCTAATCATCACAGGGCGGGACGCACACGAAAAACTGGTCGAAGTCGCTGATCTCGTAACCGAGATGAAAGAGATCAAGCACCCCTACGCCGATCAAGGAATTCCTGCCCAAAAGGGAGTGGAATTCTAGTGACAAAATCTGAGCAAGCGAACGAATCGCACCCAATAGACGATGATCACTACGCGGTCGAACCAATAAGCGAATCTCACGTCGAATCAGCCGTGCTCGACAGGCAACGCTAACGAAGCCCGCTGGAAGTTTGGGCCGACTCGCGTGTATACAGCGAACCGACACCCCAAAAATCGATAACAAGTGGGTTATTGTCGCAGCTGCCGATCACGGAGTAGTCAGGGTGCCAGAGTTGGAGTTCTCGCGATCGAAAATGCGGACGGTACGTGGGAAGCACTTCAGATTCTCGTAAAGCCAATCGCTCCTTCAGTTGCAGCGGTTAGCGGAGCCGTAGTTTCGAGGGAAGGCAACGTCCTTACCATCGAGATGCCAAACGGTGAAATCAAAGAGATCGTACTCGGTGCTGACCAAGAGGTCCCAAAGCCAGGTGATGTCATTACCGCTTTCGCAAAGAAGTCGGAACGTGCTGGCGAACGACCCACGGTTACCGGACTCGAAAAAGCCGACAAGGTTCGGGAGCGCATTCAGGGATTCCTAGATCAAGTATCTCAGGAACTACCCGATGCACCTCCGGCAGTCGCAGATGCTCGAGAAGCAATGACCGAGCGACTTTCCAATCTTCTGGAACGTCACGCCGATACCCTCCAACGCGTTGTCGATAACGACCGAATGCCGGAAGCTGCTCGAGAGCGGATTCGAACGTAGCTAGAGAGTGCACGAGCTCGCATTCAGACAGCACACGAACGAATCCAGCAGGCCCGTGAGCGACTCGGACTTCCTGAGAGGGTTCAACCAGAAGGCACTCCTTCAGCCGATGCGGCTGGCAGGGATGCAGGTTCTGGCCTCCCAGCTGTCCGACGATAACCCAGTTACACAGATTTAGTTCTGTCTAAATAAAAAGTGGTTCACGTGTACTTACGTGAACCGCTTTTTATTGCCACCTACTGATCGTATGATCCTGTGGTGACGTGCATGAATTCACTCATCATCTAAGAGATGTACGTTCCAAATCACCAGCCCGTGATATCGTCTGGCATATCCGATACCAATCGAAAAACAAGGGCGCAGAATGACCGATACAAAAAACATCCTAATCACCGGTATGAGCGGACTTATCGGCGGCATCGTCGGCAAGCATCTGGATTCGCTCGGGCACACGATCACTGCGCTAAATCGACAAGCAGTCGAAGGCTTCGAGACCACTCGGGCAAGCATCACAGATTTTGATGCCATACGACCCGCATTCGACGGCATCGACACTGTCATCCATCTCGCCGCCTATCTTGGACATGACGATCAGGCCCAGCTCGATATCAATATCGAAGGTACCTACAACGTGTTCAAAGCGGCGGGCGAAGCCGGGGTGAAGCGAGTGATTTTCGGATCTTCGGGCGCAACGCTTATGGCTTCTGAAAACTACGAGCCTTATAAGTCGTTCAGAGAAGGTCGAATGGACGACCTTCCGACTCCACGACCCGTGATGATGCACACCGATCCGCCGCATCCTGAACGCATGTACGGCGTAGCCAAAATCGCTGGCGAGGCGATGGCACGTTTGTTCTCAGAAGATCACGGTTCGGCGATCGCTGCTCGAATCGGACGTGTTCACGCTGAAGACCGACCCATGGATCAGCGCGAAGTGGCAGTTCACTTCGGTCACAACGACATCAGACAGTTCTTCCAAAAGTGCGTCGATGCGCCCGACTCCCTCAAATGGGATGTCTTCTACGGAGTATCCAACAACTACTCCCGTTTTCGCGATTTAAGCCACTCAAAAGAAGTCCTAGGCTACGAACCAACCGACGGCATCCAAAGCTGGCCGCTGAATAGTTAAAACGAGAAGCGGCTGACGAAATCGCCAGCCGCTCCTCAAATAATCACCTAAGACCACCGCTCAGCAGAACGATCGTGACTTCTCAGCCACTAATCACCCAACCTCGCAGAAAACGTGCCAATGGCACCTAGGACATTACTTGGCCGCCATCGCACTGGATGGTCTGACCTGTGATGTTGCGAGCCTCTTCTGAAGCCAAGAACGTAACCAGAGCGCCAATGTCAGACGGCTCTTGTGGTCGACCCATAGGAATAACTTCCTTCAAGGCGCCCATGAACACATCGTGCTTGTCTTTGCCGACAACAGCCTCGTCACCGAGAGCCTCACGCTCAGCCATCCAGTCCTGGTGGAACTGAGTCCAAATTCGACCCGGTGCCACTGCGTTCACATTGATGTTCTCGATAGCGAACTCACGAGCCAGCGCCTGAGTGTAAGCAATGACAGCCATTTTGGTCGTTGCGTAGTAGGCAGTCTGGTACTTCGCAGCTTTAGCAGCTACCGAAGAAATGTTGATGATCTTGCCCTCTTTGCGCTCACGCATCTGAGGAAGAACCGCTTCGGTGACATCAGCGAGCCCCTTCACGTTTACCTGCCACGTGAAATCCCAGTCAACATCACGGAATCCGGTACCGGTTGATCCGGGAGCACCAGCAACACCAGCGTTGTTGACCAAAATGTCGATCTGACCGGCTTCGCTGTTGAACTTTTCAACTGCAGCGGCGATCGTACCCTTGTCTGTAACGTTCATGTTCGCGACGTACGCCTTGCGACCCATCGCCTCGACCTGCTTTGCGGCAGCGGCGGCGTTCTCGTCGCTTAGGTCGCCAATAGCGATATCAGCGCCCTGACCGGCGAGCTTCAATACGATGCCAAGACCTAGACCCTGTCCACCACCAGTAACCAGCGCAACTTTTCCACTCAAATCTGCAAACATTATTTTTTCCTGCTTTTCGTTCGGATTTCATCGTCTACCAAGGGTGATTCGAGTCGACCAGCCAGTTATCTGACGGTGATTTGAAATATTCAGACACCCAAATCTACCAAGAAATAGTGATTCGCCGAGAAAGTATTACGTCTAATCTTTCCACATGACAGAAATTCGGCGAATTTACATCACGGGCGGACCAGGATCGGGTAAATCTACTCTAGCTACTAAGATTTCGGAAACAACCGGGTTCCCAGTATTCGAAATTGATTGGCTTTTATGGACTGATCCCGAAACCGGAGAACGAGTTTCAAAGGAAGAACGCAAGCAGGTCACCAGCGATATTGCTGAAAAACCTACCTGGATAGTCGATGGCATAAACGTGGGTTGGGCACAAAAAATATGGAGTGACGCCGATTTAGTTATTTTTATGACTATCAGCCTGAAACAAACTCTGTAAAGAATTTTCTGGCGCCATTTCAAAGCTGAACTGCGACAAAATAATCGCCACCCCGGTTGGAAGAATCTTTTCAACTTCCTTAAGCTCGTCGCCGAATCGCATCGTTCTAGCGACATCGGAAACATCGACGACGATGAAGACCAGATCCTGACTCGCGCTAAAATAACTGCGAAGGTCGAACAACAACGCCATAAAGCGATATTTGGTGGTTCGAATCCCGATTTTGACGAAATTATGGCGCACATCAAGACCACCTGAGCAGATGACGGCATTACCATGCGTGCAGCGAACCGCACTTGGTCGCAACCCTGTCAGCGAGAATCTCACAATGCCATCACTCGTATCGTCCAACACAGTCTTCGAACCGGTAGCCGGTTGGGCGAAAGTCCCGCACGGACTTTGGCTGCGAGAGGCGACAGCAGTTGCCGTTGATAGCAACGACAACGTGTACGTGTTCAACCGTGGAAACCAACCTATTTTGGTATTCGATCCAGACGGCAACGTGATCGACATGTGGGGCAACGACAATCCTGCCGACGCAATCAGAATCATCCGTGACCCGTACGGCAACTCGATGCAGTTCTACGACACTTGGTTCTCGCGTCCGCACGCAATCACTATCGACCACGAAGACAACGTTTGGCTGGTCGATGACACCGGTCATCAGATCAACAAAATGTCTAAATCAGGCGAATACCTTATGCGGATCGGTTCAGGCGAACCGGCTGAACCGCAAAGCGGCGACATGTTCAACAAGCCGACCGACGTTGCGATTTCTAAGAAGACCGGCGATATTTTTATTACGGATGGCTACGGAAACTCTCGTGTCCATCGACTCGACAAAGATGGCAATCACATCTTGTCTTGGGGTACTCCTGGCACAGACGCCGGCGAGTTCAACTTACCGCATAACCTTGCTTTGATCGACGACGAAGAGGTTATCGTGTGCGACCGCGAAACCCACCGTGTTCAGGTGTTCTCCATAGACGGAGAATTCCGTCGAGAATGGTTCTCGCACAAGTCGGTCGCAGTCGAAGTTACCGGCACCGGTGATGACGTTCGGATTTACGTTGCAGAACAGGGGCCTACGAACGGTTCACCAACACGTGGCAACGAAAACACCGGCAACCGAGTTGTTGTTTATGACCGTGATGGCAATCGCATAACACGTTTCGGCAGCACCACTTTCGGCAACGAACCCGATCAGTTCCTGTGGCCTCACAGCATGGCTATCGACTCCCAAGGCAATGTCTACGTCGCCGAAGTGTCGTACGTCGAATGGGGTCGCCATCAGAACCCACGCCAAGAACAGGCATCGCTCAGGAAATGGCGCCGAGTCGAAGGCTAGTCTCCTACGTCTCGACCAAAGTGGAGAGACCTTCGGCGGGGATGTGGGGCTGCTGGGGTTCGGTTGACCCAAACTCAATCGATTCTGATAAATCACGCCAATACGGATTCTCCAGCTCTATCAACCAGATCTTCTTTCGTCGACTCCAGCGCTTAAGCTGCGCTTCTCGATAGCGCGCTGCTTCCAGTCCCTCAACTGATTCGCAATAAACAAGATTGCCCGTTTTGTAACGAGAACTAAATCTGCCACCGCACCCAGATTTATGCTGATCAATTCGATTAGCGAGATTACGAGTCATACCGATGTACAGAGTTCCGGTATGACTAGAAACGATGTAGACGAAGTAAGCCGAAGTGGACATAACTCCAGTTTAGAAAAACGTCGGTTCAGATCGAAACAAGCATGACACTTCACATGGTCGAGGAAGATACGAGGGCTCACCCCACCACCGAAGATACCTCCACTTCGCTATCGCTCCGGTCGGGATGTGAGTTATTGGTGTGCCCGCTCGCTTCGACGTCTCGACCCCAGTGGAGAGACCTTCGGTGGTGCGGTGTCGGGCTGTCCGTCGCGCACGATTCCTGTGCCACGAACACCAGTCATATCCGACGCTACCGGATAGATTTCAATTAACTCGCTCCGAACACGCCTTCCGCGAGTACAATTCGTTGCCGTTAGGCGCACGCGCCCGTTCTACGACTTCCAACCACGTAAGCACTCAGGCCGACCCATTTATGAGCAATGTAACGATTCGAGATATCAAGACAATTCTCACCGAGCCGGACGGAATCCGTCTCGTAATCGTCAAGATAGAAACTTCTGAACCCGGCCTTCACGGCGTGGGTTGCGCAACATTCACACAGCGACCGACAGCTGTCGCATCAGCAATCGACGACTATTTGCGACCCTTCCTAATCGGCCGCAATGTTGCCGATATCGAAGACATCTGGCAGTCGTCGTACGTTTCGTCCTACTGGCGCAACGGACCCGTTCTCAACAACGCCCTCTCTGGTATCGACCAGGCGCTTTGGGACATCAAGGGCAAGATGGCTAACATGCCTGTGTACGACCTCCTTGGCGGTCGAGCACGTGTAGCTGCCCCGGTATACGTTCACACTTCTGGAGATTCTCACGAAGAAGTGGGCGACAAGGTACAGGCGTTCGTCGAACAGGGCTTCCACCACGTTCGAGTGCAGATGTCGACTCCTGGCTATGCCACATACGGCAACAAGGGTGCAGCAACGGGAGCTAGCACTGCGAGCAACCATGACACGACGCAGGGCCCTATCGCCAACACCGACTGGTTGCGTGACTACGACCCAAACAAGCTCTACGCTCACCCGGGCGGAGTCTACGAGCCCAAGCCGTACATGCGATCGGCCCTTGGTCTATTTGAATACATTCGAGGACGTTTCGGATACGGACTCGAGATACTTCACGACGTTCACGAACGAATTCCACCGATCCTCGGTGTTTGGTTCGCCAAAGAGGTCGAGAAGTACCAGCTGTTCTTCCTAGAAGATCTGTTCGCTCCTGAAGATCAGGCCTACTTCAAGATGGTTCGTGAGCAGTGCGCTACTCCAATCGCAATGGGCGAGCTGCACAACAACCCGCACGAAGTCGTTCCGATGATTCAAAACCGACTAATGGACTTCATTCGAATCCACATGTCGCAAATCGGTGGAATCACTCCGGCCCGAAAACTTGCCGCAATGGGCGAGTTATACAACGTCCGAACTGCTTGGCATGGACCTGGTGACACTTCGCCGGTTGGCCACGCTGCAAACATGATGTTGAACTTGAACACCTACAACTTCGGTATTCAGGAAGCCAACATTCCGTCAGAACGAACCCGAGAGATGTTCCCAGGAACTCCGACTCTCAAAGACGGCATGATGTGGTCGAACGGCAAGCCTGGTCTCGGCATCGACATCGATGAAAAGATGGCCGCCAAGTTCCCGTTCAAAGAACGTGAGTTTGGTGGAGCATGGGACACCGTACGACGAGCCGACGGCTCAATGGTCAAGCCATAATCTTTCGTGTCCCCCTTCCTTCGGGAAGGGGCTAGGGGAAGGGTAGATTGCAGCTGCGACCAAGTCGTTCGACGACGCCCAGAGCCTAACGAAATACAAAACAGCCCGCTGGAAGTAATTCCGGCGGGCTGTTTTTTGTGCCAGATGCCTGTGATCCACGATGTTTCACCCACGAACTATTGATTCCCTGCCCACAGGGCGATGATTCGCTTGGTCAACGCCTTCGAATCGTTCAGACCTGTCTCATCATCACCCGCACGCTGAAGATAAAGCCAAGGTTCGGAACAACAATAAGCAGGTCGCCAGCGCAGGCCACCAGCTTCGGATTCCGAAGAAACACGCTTGGACACAGCAATCACATGGCTAATATCGTTCTTCCTCGTGGTCGCCACGGCATTCGCCGCGATCACGTCTGTAATAACGAACTCCACTGACCAAGCCCAAGCTGTCGCTACCAGCAATCAACGACTAATCGACGACAACGAAAGTTCGTTCAAGTTGGTGAGCCTTACCGAGGGGGTAGCACAAACTCGTCTCGATCTGGTGTTAACGAACGACGGCAGGCGAACTTTGGACGATTTCGAAGATTGGGTCGTTACGGTTCGTTACGATCAGAGCAGCGGCGGCGAAACGTACGTGTCTCCCGTTTTTGCAACTGCCCTAGCCGACAACCCTTGGACTGCACATTCGTTCTGGATCGACTACAACGTCTCGACTGCCGAAGCAATTGACCCGGGCATGTTGAACGTCCACGAAGAGCTTGAAATTCGAATGCAGCTAAACCCAATCATCGAGTCAGCAATCTACTTAGTCGTGACACTAACGAGCCCGACCGGCATCACCGAATCGATCACGGTGCAAGCCGCCTAACACCTGCCTACGCTTCGACGATCTCAAGCTCCTTAGTGATGTCGATGCTGGTGTAGATCCTTCGATACACGGGGCATGAGTCGGGATGCAGTTCAAACACTCGCTGTACTGCGGCCACTTTTTAGGCGTGCAAAGCTGAGTCGACCTTCGGTGTGTGCCTCACGTGAACCCGCTTAATCACTAGCACACCGTCTTCTTTTTCGAGTTCACCGACAATATCCGAGTGATATCAGTAAAAATAATCTCTTTGGTCACTCGTTCAGGTAGCTGTCGATACTTTCTTTAATCGCTAGTTCATCGTCATTTTTTGCTCCCAATAACGCGTGCTGAAGAGAAAACGTATCGCTATAAATTCGTGCTCGAAGCAACAAATCGTCGGTCAACGTATATGCAGTGCTGACGTGACCGATCATCGAATCACCGGGACCATTAGTCGCTATCAGCGACGCAACATCCACAGCTGGATCACCAAGTCCAGCACTACAGAAATCGATAACTCCCGCTAAGCGTGAACGATCATCGAAAATAAAATTCCCGAACCCAAAGTCACCGTGACGCAATACGGGTTCATATTGGAATCGGTTAATCTTCTCGACTGATTTGCTCAGTTTTCGATTCGATCGATTCCATACCGAAGATGTGATCCGTGGCTTCAATATATTCCTGACATCTTCTGTGAATATGACCCATCGTTGATGTCCGTCCTCATCTCGTAATTCTGAACCGCTAAAGAGCGAAGTCGGCGTGGAATGAAGCGTCGTAAGAAATCGACCAAGATCCTTACCGAGCCGCGAAAGCGCTGAGCCACCCAACACGTTTATCTGATCTACGCCTAAGATCTGACCGGCAATAAACGGATACGCCATCACGCGCCATTCGAGACCCGCTACGTCTACAAATATTTCTGGATCAGGCGTGAACACTGGGAGTCGACCGTGTATTGCTTGTAATACAGCGACTTCCAGCTCCATAGAATTCGCCGCATCACGATGAAGCGGGTATCGAAATACCCATTCATCGTTCGCAAGAATAGCGACGCTGTTCTGCCCAGATCCAAGAAGGCTCCACTGTTCAATCTGGTATCCGGCCGACAATAGAGCTTCGACTATGGTTTCAGCAGAAACGTTCAACTACGCGGACCTCTTCGAATCACATTGCCGAACGATCACTATTCGCCGGCTCCTAAACGACGATCTACCAGGCGCCATCGCCCTTAGGAGCCTTTGTTACCCACGGCTGCTTGCGTGGCTCGCCGATTCCCTGAAGAAGCGCCGAGATGTACCCGTAGCAGAACGCAAACGCAGTTCCCTGAGCATCGTCACCACTGATAGTAGGAACGTGGTCAGGCATAAGCATGTACTTGTATCCAACCTCTTGGTAGACCTTGATGATCTCCGAGAAATCGATCGAGCCCTCGTCTGGAAACGCTTCCATGAAGTCGAGTTTGTGACCGCGAATGTTGCGGAAGTGAACATTGAAAATTTTATTTCGGCTACCGAACCATCGAATAACGTCGGCGATTTCTTTGCCGGGATCGTCGAGCATCTCGGTGACAGTGCCCTGACAAAAGTTCAGACCGTGGTATTCGCTCTCGTGCATCTGCACAAACTTCTTCATGCCATCTATCGTTCCAAGCACTCGAGTCACGCCCATGTAGCCGTCTGGCGTGTACGGGTCGTGCGGGTGGCAAGCCAAGCGTACTTTGGCCGATTCAGCTGCTGGCACCGCTCGCGATAGGAAGTAATCGATGCGTTCCCAGTTATCCTCGACTCCAACAACGCCGGCAATAGTTGGCGGGTCGTCTTGATTCATCTTCGACCAACGGAAAGTCGAGTTTGAAGATCCGCCTCGACCTTCCTCACGCTCCGAGCGCGGGATGCCGATGATGTTCATGTTGTACTTGACTGCGGGAATGCCCACTTCGCCACACATACGAATTATGTTCTGAATCGAATCGATTTCGCGGTCACGTTCAGGGCTCTTGCCAAGCATGATGTTCGGAGACTGCGAACGATCTAGTGGCGTAGATGACAGCGGAATCTGAACCATGTCGAGCTCGATTCCGTACGAATTGACCTTCTCACGGTGTCGCTTTAGATCGTCGATTGTCCAATCGGCAGGATTCCCTGGAGGATCGGAGCAGACGTTCATAACGCCTAGTTGCGCCCACTGCTCAAAATCCGAGTCGTTCCGCGCCGCCACCTGAGTTCCAACGTACATAAATCAATCCTCCGACAGTTCCTGCGTTCAAGTGGGCGGAAGATTAGCAGCAAATTCAGTTAGAAGCAGTGACTACACGTTCGATTGTCGATTTAATCGCATCTTGATTCTCAATCGCATATTGCTCAATTGATCGAGGTTTATTACCCGTAATTCGTTCGACGTTATCGGAATTTACCGCCATCGTTCCGACTCGGACTTCTTCATAGACATCGGCAATATCTTTGGCACTGCCGGAATCATCAGCTTCCAATTCGGTCAGGTATGCCTTCGGATCGAGATTTACGTAACTTATCTCTTGGTCGATAGCACTCGAAAAAGCTGCTGCGACTCTCTCCATTGAGATGTTTTCTGATCCAGTGAGCAGAGCATAATCGTTCAGTGCGTCACCGTTTGCGAGCAATGCGGCAGCACACTCGCCGATATCGTAAGCGTCGATTGCACCTATTTCACCATCATTGGCTGACGCTTCTAATGTCACCGCACCTGCGCTATCAACTTTAAATATAGAACCGTAATTTTGCATGAAGTAGTGCGGTCGTAGAAACGAGTATGGGACGCCTATTTCGGAGATCGCAGCTTCGATTTCAGCATGCGCTACTGACCATCTATATGGTCGATCATCTGCATCGCTCGAAGATAGCTTCACAATGTGTCCGAGCCCGACGTCTTTCGCGAGCTTAGCCACACTCATTTCCTGCTCAATTTGCCGCTCATTATCGATCGAAACGATGAAGACTGCTTCACAGCCTTTTAGTGCGATTTCGATCGACTGCGGATCATCAAAATCGCCTAATACAAGTTCGACACCCATCCCGAGAGTCGCCATCTTGCCGCGTTCTATATCACGAACCAACGCCCGCACGCCGACGCCGCGATTCACGAGTGATTCAGCGACTCGGCGACCCGTTTTGCCGGTCACACCGGTTACAAGAACTTTCATTTGGTATTCCACCCTTTAGAATCGCGGAACAGTCTTCCGTATCGCTTCAAGCCAGCCTGAATAGAGCGAATTGCGCTCTGACTCACTCATCGACGGCTCGTAAATCGCCGAAGCCTTCCACATCGACTCGATTTCGGAGTCAGATCGCCACATACCGACCCCTCTACCCGCAAGAAAAGCTGCACCAAGCGCTGTCGTTTCAGTAATGCCTGCAACTTCGACAGGTCGATCCAAGATATCTGCCTGAAACTGCATAACGAAAGGGTTGTCGCTCTGACCACCGTCGGCACGAATCGGTTGCTTCGATCGTGCTCGACCGGTTTCCATTACATCGACAACGTCTTTGACTTGATAGGCGGTTGATTCGAGAGCGGCACGAACGATATGGCTACGATCACTTCCACGGGTTAGCCCGGTAATGGATCCCGTTGCATCAGGTTGCCAATGTGGAGCGCCTAGTCCAACAAACGCCGGCACAAAGTACACACCTTCGTTCGATCCAGCTGACATCGCAAGGTCGACGGTTTCAGGCGCATTTGAAATAACCCCGAGACCATCTCGTAGCCACTGCACAGTCGCTCCCGTTACAAATACCGAGCCCTCGGTTGCGTACGTCTTTTTCGAGCCGATACGGAACCCGAGGGTCGCAACCAAACCAGCATCGCTCCCATCAAAACTTGGAATTGGCGGCGTAGTGCCTTTGTTAGCCAGAACGAACGCTCCCGTGCCGTACGTGCACTTGATCTGACCGTTCTTGAAACACGCCTGGCCATATAAAGCAGCGTGCTGATCGCCCGCCATCGCTGTGATCGGGATTTCAGCCCCGAACACGTTTTTCGAAGTAACTCCAAAATCATCAGCTGTATTTTTTATCTCAGGAAGCATCGCTTCTGGAATGTTGAATAAGTCCAACATCTCAGGATCCCATTGGAGATCATGCAAGTTCAGCAGCATTGTTCGGGATGCGTTGGTGGCGTCAGTGGCATGCACTTCGCCAGCGGTCAGATGCCACAAAAGCCATGAATCGACCGTACCGAAGCACAACTCACCGGCTTCAGCTCGGGCCTGTCCATCGGGAATGGTCGATAACAGCCACATCAGCTTCGTTGCGCTGAAATAGGGGTCGATTACAAGACCCGTTATTTGCCTAATGTTTCTGGCATGATCGGTTTTGGCGATGTCTCGACAGATCTCAGCAGTTCGCCGGTCTTGCCACACGATCGCGTTCGCAACTGGCCGACCCGTGCGACGCTCCCAAACAATTGTTGTTTCGCGCTGGTTGGCAATTCCAATTGCTGCGATATCTTCCGGTGCAAGTTTGGCGCGTCCTATGGCTTGCTTAGCGACACTTACGGCCGCTTCGGCTATCTCGATTGGGTCATGCTCAACCCAACCCGGTTGAGGAAAATGTTGTGAAAGTTCGACTTGAGCCGATCCAACCGGTGACCCTGTGCAGTCGAAAACAATCGCTCGTGTAGAAGTCGTTCCCTGATCAATCGCGAGTATGTGATTTGGCATATCGGCAGTACTTTACATATCGCGCGTGCTAACCGTCTTGCTATATGTCGGCTCACTTCTTGCGAACCGTTCGGCTCACGCCTATATGTGGATTCACTAATGTGACCATGGTGAAAATGTCGCATCATGGTTAAATGGTCAAGAGAAAGGGCGTCACACTCGTCGCACTCGCAACACTACTCGCAGGATTCGTAGCATCATGCTCATCCGCGGAGTTGCCGTCGACCACCGATTTATCGTCTCCAGCAACGACTATCACGGTCGAAGCTGAAGACGATCTGTCTAAATAACTAAGCTACTTTCCTGTTAGGAAAAACAGCTCTCAGACACCTATCCGTCGAGTATTCCCGCGAGTTCTTCCATATCGTCAGCTGAAAGCTCCCAATCGGCGGCAGCAGCGTTCTGACGAATTTGATCTGGCGTGCTCGCACCAGCGATCACCGATCCAACTGACGCCCGACCGAGTATCCACGCAAAAGCCAGTTCAACCATCGTGTGACCGCGCTTTTCAACGAACACTTCAAGTTGATCGAGAATGTCGAAGTTCGCATCCGAAAGCCGATTATCCTGAGCTGCTGGCGTAAGAGCCAATCGCGTATTCTCAGGAACAGCCTCGTTTCGACGGTATTTACCTGTAAGGAAACCGTGCGCGAGTGGGAAGTACGGCAGCGTGCCTAGACCATATTTTTCAGAAACTGGCAGCACTGCTCGCTCAACTCCTCGTTCGAGCATCGAATATTCAGGCTGAGAAGAGATAAACGGCGTGTAACCATGGTGCTTGGCTGCCCACTGAGCATCAGCGATTCGCCAAGGATCGAAGTTGGAAAGTCCGATGTAGCGAACTTTTCCATCCTTCACAGCGTCATCGAGTGCTCGTAGAGTTTCTTCTATAGGCGTGTCAGGATCTTGCTTGTGCATCTGATATAGATCAACGTGATCGGTCTGAAGCCGTCGAAGCGAACCTTCGAGCGAGTCCATGATGTGTTTGCGAGAACCGCCCTTGCCGTGCGGGCCCTCTTCCCAGAGCATGCCGAACTTAGTTGCGATCAACACTTCGTCTCGGCGATCAACCAACGACCGACCAATGATCTCTTCAGAATTTCCGTGCGAGTAGATGTTCGCCGTATCGATGAGGTTGATGCCTTCGTCGATGGCAGCAAAGATGACTGCGCGAGCTTCTTTGAATTCCATTCGACCGCCAAAGTTATTGGTACCAAGACCAATCACGCTGACTTCAAGACCAGAATTTCCGAGATGGCGATACTTCATATGTTTTTACTCGTTAGGAATTAGAGGGAGGGATTTTCGTGGGGTCGGTTATCGTGAACGCCGGTGATTATAGATGGCGGGCGCTCTTGTGGTTGAATTGGCTGTCACATCGAGCAAGTGCATAAGACGTAATTCTGTCCCCACGAGACCGTGAAACTGCTTCGGCAGGGAGGATAACTCCCTTTGCGATGAAAATCTCAAGTTGAATAGAAAAAGACTCTCGAACAGATCGTAATAGGACTCATCCGAATCGCAGGCTCACTCCCGGTGCTGCGATGGGCGTTCGCCGGCGCTCTAATTGCGATCGCTGTCGACTTTTCCGATCTGTTCTGGATGGGCGTTCTCGATCTGGGCGGTCTTCAGAACTACCAGACCTTCGATAAATGGGCCGATGTCGTCTACATGCTCACGTTCTTGTGGGTCGCCAACAAATGGGATGGTCCAGAACGAAAAATCGCAATAGCTTTGTTCGCCTTCAGAATGATCGGATTCGTGGCATTCGAACTTACACAGATTCGACCAATTCTTCTCGTATTCCCGAACGTTTTCGAATTTTGGTTCGTATTTGTCGCGATCAGACGGCACTACTGGCCAAAGTACGAAATGACCCGGAAACGAATCGTTAGGTGGCTAATTATTGTGCTCGTACTGAAGCTAGGACAGGAGTGGGTGCTGCACGGCGGTCAGTACCTCGACAGCTTCACCCTATTTGAAGCTGTCGACGTCATTTTCGATTTCGTTACTTTCTGGAATTAGTTAGGGTCGACTACCGCTGGGCAGTTAAGAGGTTGGCCAACGGAACGCCTACCAAACTTGTGCGTCACCCTCTCGGCGTGGATCCGATGATGCGAATAATGTTCCGTTCTCAAGATCGACCTGAATTGCCCCTTCACTACCGGCTCCTCCCCAAGTACCAGTAGATTCGACTGGTTGTCCGAGCTTTTTCAGACCTTCAATAACTTCAGAACCAGCCCTATCTTCGATCTGAAGTACATCTTCAGTTGATCGCACTGATGCCGACTCCATTCCTGCCTGATTGTGAGTCCAACGTGGACCATCGATCGCCTCGGCCACGCTCAATCCATAGTCGAATACGCTCGTGACTACCTGGAAATTAGTTTGTACCTGTGTGTCTGCTCCCGGCGTTCCACAGACCAGCTCGAGCTTGCCACCCTCTTCGACCGGCTTAGAGAAAACCATCACAGGATTCATCGTGTGGCGTACTCGCTGTCCCGGATTGAGATAGTCGATGTGATCGGGTTCGAGGTGCCAGTAGGTCATTCGGTTGTTCATCAAAATTCCGGTTGAACCTGCGATGACACACGATCCAAACATGGTCTGAATGCTCTGCAGTTCACCGACCGAGTTGCCCCAGCGATCGACCACACAGAAGTGCGTCGTATCGGTTCCAGCCGAGTGAAGCCGACCACCCCTTCGATGCTTCTTAGCTGAATCGGGCGATCTATCCATGTAAGCCCACGGGTCGCCTTCTACGACCCTTGAAGCCACTCGATCTATATCGATCAGTGCAGCTCGATCTGACAAATATTCAGCGTTTAGCATTCCTTCGATGGGGACGTCGACGTAGTTGGGATCGGCAAGATACGCCTCACGATCTGCGAACGCCAGCTTCTTCGCCTCGATCATCAACTGAACCGATTCAGGCGTCATGTATCCGTACTGCTTAGGATCGAATTTCTCAAACATCGCCAGTTCTTGAAGCAAAACGTGACCACTAGAGTTCGGTGGAGCCTCGTACACGGTTCGACCTCGGTAGTTGATCGAAACAGGCGCCTGCCATTCGACCTCATGACGTTTGAGGTCTTCGTCGGTCAATAATCCATCATGTTCTTCGGAATACCGTGCGATCTCACGGGCGATGTCGCCTTCGTAGAACGCGTCTCGACCCTGATCGGCGATCAGTTTGTACGTTCGAGCTAAATCTGGATTCCGGCGAATTTCGCCCGGCTTCAGCCAGTTTCCGTTCGGAGCAAATACTGGCCCAGACGTAGAAGAACTGCGAAGCACGGGGTTTAGTGCTGCCATTCGAGACTGAAAATCAGAAACCGGAACGCCATCTTCACAAAGCTCAATCGCAGGCTCCAAACATTGCGCCAGAGTTAAAGTGCCATACTTTTCGTGTGCGCTCAGTAGAGCATCGACGATTCCGGGAACCGACGTCCCTAAAATACCCGTGTACGGTATGCCATCCTGATACTTATCGGCGGTTGCAGCGAGCGGAGCTGCTCCAGTGCCATTTGCGACCTCCACCGTGGCGTTAGCAGCCATGTGAACCATCACAAAGCCATCACCGCCAATCGACGACCCCTGCGGCTCCGCTGCACCCAGTGCGAAAGCAACCGCTATCGCTGCATCGACAGCGTTTCCTCCCCGATGGAGTATTCGCATTCCGGCTTGAGTCGCCATCGTGTGATTCGCAACGACTGCACCCTTGCTGCCGATCTTTGGCGGTCGATACGCCTCACCAATCAGCCCGTGCGGAGATAGATTGCTGTCCATTGAAGTAAATATTCCTTTTGTGGTCGTGAAATACCAGTCGGCAGCTAAGGGTTAGGAGACCCTAGACGAATTTCGGGCAGTCTAGCAGCACCAGTTCGTCAATTCGTCAGAATCAGGTCGTTCGTTTTTTTTGCAGACCACAGCTCCGCCGATGCAGTGAATTAAATGGTCATTCAGAAGAATTACACCCCAAACGTATACAATCGTGCCAACGCCATCTGCTCAGATAGAGGGCTGGTGTGGTGACGACATGGAGGCAACCGGCATGATCGCCGTAGCCAGGGGAAGACATGTCATATTCGGAACTGGTCCTGTCGGAGCAGCTCTAGTGCACGCACTGGAACAATCCGGTCGCTCGGTAATCTCAGTTCCGGTCAACGAGTACGGATCAGACCCCTACGGCATCGCAATTATGCGAGGCGACCCGACAGATATTGAATTCGTCCTTAGAGCTTGCTCAGGTGCCGAAGTCATATATTCATGCTTGAACGGTCCATCCAACGAGTGGAAATCAATTTTTCCACCAGTCGTCGATACCCTAATCGAGGCGGCACGTACGACCGGTGCCAGATTGGTGAACTGGGACCTTGCGCATATGTACGGCGCAACCCGAGAGCCGATCACCGAATCAAATCCCAATCGTGTCGTCGGCTGCATATCCCCCGTCGTACGGTCCAGGCTGCAACACCGCGTCACCCACTACAGCATCGTTTTGGTTTGCAAATACGTGATTATTACTGAGGGCGTAGTAGTTACCCGCACCATCGTAAACACGAGCACCGACTGTTCCTGCGGTTATGCCGGTATGTCCAGTCGAGACGCCATTCGGCACAGGCCGGATTCGCTACGTTCGATCATAGCCACCGGGCTTGCCCTTGAGAGCGTTGATCTCACCAGTAACGAGCGGTCGAGAGCCAGTCAGACCGCTCGTGAGGCTCGCTAAACTGATCTTGAACGGGCCTTTAGGGCAATTGTTCGAGTTATTCCTAGGGAAGAACGAACCCAGCATCTGAGAACTCATGATCGTTGGTTCGAAATACCCAACCAAACAGCGAATACCGAACAGATCTTACGAACTTGGCCACGCGTAACCAGCAGCGGCATGGGCCAACCTAAGACGATCCATAGCCACGGCAAGTTCATCCTTCGCAATTTGCTTGACATTGCAATTTGAGGCGATATGGCAGTCTCTCTGGTATTTGCCCTGTATATCGTAAAACGAGTCACACCCGTCAGTGATTGCCGTTCGGTAAGTCGGATCCACGATCTCAGCGAGTCGATCTTTCGAGCAACCACCGAATCTGTAGTTGCCGATCTCCCATTCAGGCGGAATGGTCGCATCGATCATGATCTCGCCGTTCGATACTAGCCACGGTGCAATATCTTCGTCTTCCAGATCTCCAGGTCCTGAGCTCATGTTCTGATTCAAATCATGATCAGCGAACACTTCGCCAATGCCCTCTTGAGCAGTATTTAAAGTCCCCATTACGAAAGGAACTGTAATCGCGACGATCACTAAGGCGACGATCAAAAGCGTCCGTTTCGACGGGTTCATGATCGCACGTTTTAGTCTTTCCTTGCCGGAATTATCCTGTTCATATTGAAGACCCATTTAGCAACCATTCCTTACAGCCCAAAGGCTAATTATTAAATTCATCGAACAGTGTTGGCATAAGATATGCCGAATTTGAGAGTCAGTTTAGACGAGGAACCGTACGCTTAACGGAGTCATTGTTCGATTATGTCGTAAGGAATCACGAATCCTGCGTCGGAGAAAGCGAACCAAACGTCGTCAATCGCGCTACGAATCTCTTCTTTGGCAGCTTCAGGAACGTTGCAATCGGTCGCCCTAAAACATTTCCCCGAATACGCCTGCTGAATACGATCTAGCTCAACACATGCCGTACCGATCGAATCGGAGTACTTGCCCGCTGGAAGCTGCGACAGGTTATCGCCATTGCACGGCCCTGTCCTAAACGACACTACCTTCCATTCGAGCGGACCTTCAGCATTGATCATCGTATTTGCCTGATTCGCCAACCAAGGTGAAATCTGGCTTGGAATAATCGCTGTGATCGAGCTCATACTCGCTTCGTTGATCTCTTTCGTCTTCGCTATATCTGCGAAGCTATCTTTAGCAGTGGACACCCAGCCCGGTGCGAACGGGGCTAAAACCACGACACAAACAACCGCGACGATCAAGAAGACCGTGGACATAGACGGATTTCGAAGTTCACGCCTGATGCGGGCACTTTTTGAAGTGTCGTTGTCGAACGAAATATCCATATTTGAGTGCTGACAGTACTCGAATTGTGAGTAATAAGATCAAGCTGATCCACTATTTAATCAATTCGCATAGCTCAGCTACATTGGCAAATTATCCTACTCCAGAATACCAAGGTTTTACCGCGAAATTGTCGCGAATGTCCATCATGCTAATCTCTGATTTGCCCTTGATCGTCAGTCACCGGTTGAACGAGGTTGGCATCAGAGAAAGCTATCTTTAATCGATCTAACACGATCTGAAGTTCGATTACGGCTTCACCAGGAATATTGCACGCCGATGTCTGAGCGCAATCAAGGGCATATTTCACCTGTATTTCGTCGAGCAACCCGCATGCACTCTCAATTGCGTAGGCGTACTTTCCTCCAGGCAACTGGGCCATATGCTCAGGCAAACATGCACCGTTAGTGAACCTCACGCTGAGCCATTCCGCGGGCACGTCTGTTTCCTGCATTCGTATTGCTTGCCTTTTAAGGAACGGATATATCCAGCTTGCTGCCGTCACCTTTACAAAGTGCCTATCTCGAGCTTGCTGCACATCGCGCCATTTCTCTTGTGCCACATTGGAAACCTTTGAGTAGGCAATCGCAACAGGTATTACGAATACCAGAACGACGATCAAGAACACCGTTCGCATCGGCGGATTACGCAGGTGCTTTCTCAAACGCCCTTTGAAGCTGGTGTCGTCTTCAACAAAAACGATCCCAACCAAGCCGGGATGCCGATCGCTGAACTTCTGATCTAGATTCCGTGATCCAGGTTTCTGACGCCGATTATCTCGGTCATTACTTTCGGGAGAGGGCACGGTTAGTAAGGATCGACCCTGAATTCAGAAATAACGTCTTCATTCAGTTCAAAACCAAGACCTGGTCGATCTGGAACCTCCATTGTTCCGTCTGGTGCAATCTCGAAGTTAGGCAACAGTAGATTCTCAACCAATGGCGACGCCGGGAACGCTATTGGGAACTCGAAGTAGGGCATGTTCGGTGTGATCGCAGCAAGATGAAGTTCGGCAGCGACGCCGATCACATGACACCACGTGTGCGGGATGCACAACGCTCCGAAACCGTAGGCATCTTCAGCAATGTTCAAGATTTCGTGCATTCCGCCAGCCCGAACTACGCTTGGCTGAACGACACCCAATTTTCCACGACGTAATAAGTCGGCGAATTCGTGGCGTGTACTGAAGCCCCAATCACCAGCCGCAATTCGTACATTGGTCGACTCATACAAACGACGGTAGCCCTCGATATTATCGGCAGGCAGGGGAGCTTCTATGAAGTACGGATTGAACTGCTCGATAGCATCGATAGTTTGTATCGCCTGACCCACGTCTCGCCAGCGATTTTGCACGTCGATCATCAAATCGCGCTTGGGTCCAATTATCGAACGCGTCTTTTCGATAACTGCAACATCCGTTTCGAGGTCTACGTTCCCGAACTGCCCTGGCCACTCTTCGATTTTCACGGCTTTTACGCCACGAGCTAGGGCAATTCCGACTCGCTCTGCGAGTTCATCAAGATTCGCTCCCGGCGGATAGACCGTTGCATAAGGAGTTACTCGTTTTAGAGGCTCAGTATCACTTGCGGTTGAAGTAAACGACCGCCAAATAAGTTTGTGAACTGGCTTTCCAGATGCCTTACCTGCGATGTCCCACAGAGCTGTTTCGATCGCTCCGATTGCACCGATCACAACTCCACGTCGACCGAATACTCCGGTCGAGTTGTACATTTTTTGCCATAAGCGCTGAACTTCGGTTGGGTCTTCGCCGATCAGCAGTACTTCTAGACCTAGCGTCGATCGAATAATCGCATCGATCACCAAACTCGGAGCCTCACATTGCCCGATACCGCTTATGCCTTCATCGGTGTGGACTCGAACTACCGTAATGTCGTAACCGCCGGTGCTTGCCGGACCATCAGCACCTTCTGAGAACGACGGATTCCAAGACGTAACCGTGCCGTCGGCGTCGTCTCGCAGTGCAATCGTCTCAACGCTAGTGATTTTCATAGTTACGCCTTGATGCCCCGTGTGTGCGAATCGGCATCTGCCGGAAGATCGACCTTCGAGACCTTCTCGGGGAAGAAGCTTTGAAGTCGCACGTATTCCTCTCGAAGCTCAGGTCTTGGCTCCCACGACTCGCCGTAACGAACACCGATAACGCCCGCCTGCAGCATTTCTTTAGTACAGCCAAAGCAAGGCTGCCAAGTGCTGTAGAGAATCGAACCCTCGACTGCTATTCCGAATCTCGCCGCCGAAAGTAGGGCGTTCTGTTCGGCATGGACGCAGATGCAGAGGTCGTAACCCGTGCCTGAAGGAAAATCATCACGATTAGAACACCTTACGCAACCGCCTTCATCGCAATTGGGTGTCTTGTGCGGCGTGCCGTTGTAGCCGGTCGATACTATGTGACCATCACGAGCCAAAACCGCACCGATATGGCTTCCCAGGCAGTTCGCACGAGCACGAACCCCAACTGCAATCGACATCATGTAGTCGTCCATATTAGGTCGGGTTGAATTCGACTCAGCCAATGATGCAGTTATCCTTAAATGAAAATTGTGATTCGAGATATACGCCTGAGCACGTCTAAGAAAAGAAGGTCGGCTCGCATCTCCGCTGCTATCCTAGCTTGTGATCGAGATTCATGCCCAAACTTCCAATATTATTTTGAATCCTGATCGGCGACGAATCAATCATTATTGCCTGCTCTAAAACGAATATTCGATGACATCAACCCCACCTAAATCCAACTACAAAGAATCATTGCCTGACGCACTCGGTCGATTCGGACCCTACGGTGGCAAGTTCGTGCCTGAAACGCTGATGGCGGCTCTGACGGAACTCGAAAACGCCTTCGATGAGGCAAGGCAGGACGATTCGTTCTGGGCTGAGATTGAAGACCTCTTGACGCATTACGTTGGTCGACCTTCTGCGATGTACCACGCCAAAAACCTCACCGAGAAGCTCGGCGGTACGCAGATATACATCAAGCGTGAAGACCTAAACCACACGGGCGCTCACAAGATCAACAATGCAATTGGACAGGCGCTGCTGGCAAAACGACTCGGCAAGAAGCGGATCATCGCCGAAACCGGCGCTGGCATGCACGGCGTTGCAACCGCGACGGTGTGTGCGCAGATGGGCCTCGAGTGCATCGTCTACATGGGCGACACCGATATCGAACGCCAAGCACCAAACGTTTACCGAATGAATGAACTCGGCGCGAAAATCGTGCCGGTAACTTCCGGAAGCCGCACGCTTAAAGACGCCACCAACGAAGCGATTCGTGACTGGGTCTCGAACGTCGAAAACACTCACTACATCATCGGTAGCGTCGTAGGTCCTCACCCGTACCCAAAGATCGTCCGAGATTTCCAAGCTGTTATCGGTGCTGAAGCCCGACAACAAATGCTCGACATGGCTGGACGACTTCCCGACTACGTTATCGCCTGTGTCGGTGGCGGATCGAACGCTATGGGAATTTTCTCCGGCTTCCAGAAGGACGAGAGCGTCGGACTTATCGGCGTTGAAGCTTCCGGCGAAGGACTCGACAAGCGCCACGCGGCGACTATGACCAAAGGTCGACCGGGCGTACTTCATGGTTCAATGAGCTACTTACTTCAGGACGAATATGGACAGGTAACAGAAGCTCACAGCATCTCGGCTGGTCTCGACTACCCAGGCGTCGGTCCAGAGCACAGCTATTTGAAAGACACCGAGCGTGCGACGTACGTTTCGGCAACCGACGATGACGCTCTTGCAGGTTTCAGGTTCCTAAGCAGAAACGAAGGAATCATCCCGGCGCTTGAGCCTTCTCACGCCATCGGATACATGATGAAGTGGGTTCCAACCCTGCCGAAAGACCAGATCGTACTTCTACTGCTCAGCGGACGAGGCGACAAAGACCTCGACACCGTCGCTAAAGCATCAGGTGTTGATCTCACGCAATAGACCGTTTGCTGACGATCGATCGCGTGAACGGAGCGACCGTCTTCTCGACTTAGTGGAGAGATCACGATCAAAACGTCGATGTAATAGCGATGGCAACCCAGCGAGAATCTGCTCTGGCAAGAGGTGTTTTGGGCAGTGTCACAGATCGGGTTCTTCACTCAACGGCCATTCCGATTTTCACGCTCTATCCTGGCGAGCTACACGACTTCGAGAACACGAGCGGGGGACCACACCGTGTGATCGTTCCGTTCGATGGATCATCACTTTCGGAAACGGCTATCGAACCTGCCACCGAAATAGCAAAAGCATCGAACGCTGAGATTGTCTTCACCGATGTACTGCGACTCCCATTCTTCGGCGGAGGTGTTGCCGGAATCGAATACGGTGGTGGAGATTACGCTGGTGACTTTGGCATCGACGCTCAAAAAGTCGAAGTCACTGAATACTTAAACGGATTTGTCTTAGAGGCGAAAGCTGCTGGCCTGAATGCGACCGCAAGTGTCAGGACAGGCAGCCCGTCTCAACAGATTGTCGACGAAGCGGCAGAAGCCGAAAACAGCATCGTGGTGATGGGATCCCACGGATCCGGTGGCCTTAAACGATGGGTTGTAGGCAGCGTCGCCGACAAGGTAATTCGATCCGCCCGCCGTCCAGTTCTTGTCATTCCTCCGAAGACTGGCTGATGGCTACAGACTGATCGACTAAAAATGCCTGGCGTGTAACAACGCTGGGCATTTTGGTTTTCGGCTATATTCAGCCAACATTGAGGCGTCAACGGCGATAACATCTGCCCAAGTGTCCACATCTACTGCGAACGTGGACACAGAACACAGCAGACAGGAAATCGTATGTCGATGGCAGGTCCTCTAGAGGGCATCAGAGTTCTCGAGTTCGGCAGTTTTGTTGCCGGGCCGTGGGGCGGACAACTACTTTCCGACATGGGCGCCGATGTGATCAAAATCGAGCCACCAAAGGGTGATCCGTGGCGACATGCCAGTTCGTTCGCCAAGAATGAAAGCCGAGTGTTTGTTCCACTGAACCGAGGCGTCCGAAGCATCTGCCTTGATCTCAAACTTGAGTCAGCTCAAGCCGCCCTTAGGAAGCTGATCGAATCGGCTGATGGCATGATTTCGAATAATCGACTTGATACCGCCGTCAAGCTCGGCATCGACTACGCATCGGTTTCGAAGATCAACCCTCGACTTATCTACGTAGATATCACCGCATACGGCTCGAAAGGTCACATGGCCGACATGCCTGGGTTCGATCTGATCGTTCAGGGCTACACGGGAGCAGTTGCGAGCGAAGGGAAGATCACGAAAAACGGACAACCAGAAGTAGTATGGTCATCCTCGTACATCGATTTCTCAACCGGGTACGCAGCCGCGAACGGAATACTTGCAGGAATCATTGGGCGAGGAAAAACCGGCAAAGGTCAGCTTGTATCTACAAGTTTGTTAGCGAATGCGATTGCCATGCAGAGCCTGCGCATCGCCGATGTCGAAGGCCTTCCTGCACCAGCAAAAAACTGGTTTGATCAGACACGACCTAGGTTAATCGAGCAGGGAGCCAGCTACGAGGAGATTCAAGATAGCTATCAAATGGCGGTCAGGCCACTAATCTACCGATGCTACTACCGGGCGTATAAAACGCTCGATGGCGGACTCGCCCTCGGCACACTTGCCGTTCATGCTCGCGCCAGACTGCTCGATGTCTTCGGTCTCAAAGATCCCCGCGTGACCGATCCTACCTACGACGACACAACGCCTAAGGCTATTCGGCTTGGGCACGATCTCGTCACCAAATTCGAAGATATTTTCGCCAGTGAAACGACCGATCACTGGTTCACAGAGCTTCGTTCACACGACATCCCGTGTGAGCCGCTTCGGTTCATCGAAGAGATGGCAGACGATGAACAGGTACTTGCGAACGACTACGTGATCGAGGTCGACCACCACACTGGACACAAAATACGAACGTCAGGCCCAATCCTCACGTTCGACGGTGGAATGCCCGAGCTGAAGTCATCTCCCGCACTCGGCGAGCATACAAGTGAAATTCTGACAGGGCTTGGACTAAGTTCCGATGAGATCGCCGAACTAGACGCCTAAGAACTGCGTCGAACTCGACTCACCTGATCGAACGTTGGCAGAAACGGCTTGCCTTTGACGCCCGCATCGTAGATCGGACGCATAGGACGTTTTTGATTCATCGAAGGCGTTGGTCCGGTTGGTCTGAACTCGTCCAAAACACCAACAGTCACGCTCTCGAGTCGAATCCCATCTTCTCGCTGTTTCGCCAGATTATCGAGTGCGGCGTCAGACAATCCCGAGTCGGGTCGGTGGTCTTCTGGAAATTTCCTTAGGCAATCTCGTTCTCCTACTAAAGCAGGACGAGGCGTAGCCGAACTGCACGAGTGCGCCCAAGGACACATATATGCGATGCACATCGTTGTTGCGCCAACAGAAGGCGCGCCCGCAGTAGACAGACCTATACGTGCCAATGCATCGCGTTGAACCCGACGCAGCTTGCGTCGTCTTCGATCTATCCAGCTTTTAGGAAGTCCGGGCATCTACAAATTCTGACTTGTTCAACATTACTTACGCGTCGGAGAAATCAAATCGTGCCACACCCCAGAACCGAACGCTAAACGCGATGTCAGGATGCGATCTAAGCACTCAAATAATTTACACGGTCACATGTCGATAAATCTTCCTTAGCAACCGACGTTTTCCTGTCATTGCGACGAGGTACGAGCATGCCCTAAGCGAAGTGGCGTGAAATCGAACACAGCATTGCGAATGAACGCTGATTGCCATGTTGCCTCAGGGCAGGCGCCTCGCAATGACATATCGAAACGTGGTGAACTATCGCCTATTGATACCGAACCCCGCCAACAACGACCTCTCTGTCATTGCGAGGAGGTAGTGGCAATCATCGAACCAAGCAACGCTATGTGCGATTCGGCCAACTACCAGCGCACCTACACACCCCGCCCATCCCAAGATATATCCATTCCGTTAGCGTGGAGTTTACCCCGATGAAGGTCGGGGGTCGAGATGATGATGGCGGCGGTGGTTAGCCGAGCGCATCGCATATATTCTTATCAAATCTAACTTCCGGGGCGAATACGCCCTTAACGACAACACCCCACTCAGGAACACCCATTGCCAACGCCCGAGCCAATCAACGTCCCACGCGCCTCGATCGAGGAAATATACAAACTCGCCCGTGAGTCGTACCCAAACGAATGCTGTGGCTGGCTGACAGGTAATAAAGATTCAAATGAGGCACCCGGTGTTCGATCTGCCGTCAACGCCTACGAGCCAGATACTCACCCAACGGCGAAAGACAGATCGGCTCAAACGGCGTTCGTAATTTCAGATGGCGACTTGCTTGCCCTGAGCAGGACGCTAGACGACGATATTCGACCCCGGATCATCTACCACTCGCACCCGAACGGACGCGCCTACTTCTCGGAAACCGATAAGGCGAATGCCGCCGACCCCTGGGGCGATGGACCGGCGTACCCAGTTCATCAGATCGTTGTCGGTATCGATGGAGATCGTGTCCAAGAAGCTCGGCAGTTTGCTTGGGATGACGAAGCGGAAGACTTCGTCGAAATCGCCGAATACGAAGGCCTCGATATTTAACTATCGCTCGGTAATCACGCCGCCGTTTACGTTGATCGACTGACCGGTAATGTACGCCGCCCTTTGGCTACACAAGAATCCGATTAGTTCGCCAACTTCTTCGTCGGTACCTGCGCGCCTCATCGGAATCTCAGCGAGTCGAGCGTCCCAGCGGTCAGTTCGCCCCATCGGATCAAGCCGGGAAGTTTCAATAAGACCGGGGCACACGCTGTTCACAGTGATATTGTGCTCGCCGATTTCCTTAGACAACGCCTGCGTAAAGCCATCGACGGCAAAGTTGGCAGCGTTGTAAGCACTCGTATTCGCTCGACCGCTCTTGCCCATTGTCGATGACAAATTCACGATGCGACCGCCATCGCCCTGTCTGACCATCTGCGTAGCGGCCGCTTTGCAGGCGTAGAACGTTCCCATCAGCTTTACATCGACTATCGTTTTGAAAACGTCGGTCTGCATATCCATCACCGAAACACGATCGTTTCCGTACGGGGCAGCGGCATTATTCACGATGATGTCGAGTCGACCAAATTCAGTAACAGTAGCGTCGATCATTTTCTGAACATCTTCCTGATCGGCGACGTTCGAGACGAGTGGCAGTGCACGCACGCCAAACGCCTCGATTTGTTCAGCGGTTGAATGAATATCTCGCCAGCCAGCGTCTTTTTCATCCTGTGGATACAAAGCAGGATCTCGACCTGTTCCAGTAACTACAACATGTGCACCCATCCTTGCGAGAACAGTGGCGGTACCTCTCCCGATACCGCGCATACGCCCAGCACCCGTGACGATCGCAACTTTGCCTTTTAGCTCAGAACCGGTCTGCTCGGTCATTCAACTGTCCTTCGCACTTCGATGATGAAGAATTCAGCACATTTTGCATGAATGAATGCGCAAATGTGTGATCGACGAGCGAATAACTGATCGAGAACTGAGACTAGCGTTCAGGTCGTTCGATCAAAGTTGCCTCTAACGAAACCAAGAATTGGGCGTCTCGAACAACGGTGATTTTGATGTCGCTACCGGTCGGGTGCTCTCGTAGAAAATCGGTCAGATCTTGCCCGCGAGTAATTTCGGTTGTATCGAGCTGCACAATGATGTCGTCGAGTTCAATTCCCGCTTCAGCGGCCGGCGACCCCGGCTCAATCACAGTCACACCGAATCCTTCACCAACCGGCAACCTCAGCGCACGAGCGAGAGCTCTGGTCACATCCACGCCGCCGACTCCGAGGAATCCGGGAGGCGGAACTGGTCCCTGAGCGATCAGGCTATAGGCGGCGGTTTTTGCGGCGTTGATGTTGATCGCAAATCCGATCCGGTCACCAATATTGATTTTCGCAGTATTGATTCCTACAACTTCTCCAAACATATTTACGAGCGGACCACCCGAGTTGCCTTCATTGATCGCCGCGTCGGTTTGAACTAGGCCAGTGAGGTCGCCACCTACCTCACCAACGATAGTCCGATCGAGAGCGCTCACAACGCCCTTGCTTACCGTTGGGCCACCACGTAGACCCAGAGCATGTCCGATAGCAACAACATCTTCACCGATTCTAAGAGCGTCCGAATCACCAAATATCGCTGGCTTGAGTCCGGTCTGCCCTGTGACCTTGATGATCGCCAAATCGAGCTGTGGATCACGCCTGAACAACTCACCTTCGGCAATTGATCCGTCTTCGAAACCGACCGTTATCGCAATAGCGCCTTCGACCACATGCCAGTTGGTAAGAATTAGACCGTCTTCATCGAGAATCACGCCAGTGCCGACACCCTGACCACGATCCAAACTAACGGCGATCTGAACTACTGAAGGAGTCAGAGTTTCAACTAACTCAGGAGTCGACAACGGCTGTTGCTCGGGCGTTCTCGAAACAGGCGTCGGTGTGAATACGGGAGTCGAGTCAGCCGCAGAATCCGTACTCTCAGCAAGTGCTGTGGCCTTGGCCTGCTCAGCGGAAATATCGTTGTCAGTTGAACTTGAACAAGCAGACACAAACACCGCAAGCGCGATCACTAGCGACGCAAATTTCAATAGTTTTGGAAGACGCATAAGAGTCAAGGTAATGGTATTGTCCGGGTCGAGTAGAACATGTTCCGTTTTGCCAGCGTATCAAGCGATAACGCCAATCGTCAGTGAAAATTCGGTTCACATGCATGAGTGAATCAGTTCGTTTCACATAACGATTTGCCAAAATCACTGCTATTGCATCGACAATCGGGAATAATTCGAGAACAAATCTGAGCCTTTTAAGACTTATAAGAACACGTGCCAACTACGATCAATGGATGATCGTCGGATTAATGCTCGGTGCACTATTCGCTTCCGCAACGGCATCGGGCATCCCCCAATACGGTCGGTCGTTAGAAATTATTTCGATGCGGGCAGCTGTCGAAGATATTGACGACGTGAATACGAACGTCCACATCAATAGTTCGTGGATTCCTCTTACCGCAGAAGATCTCCAGGTTGCCGATGCAGCAATATTTTCGGCCGTCGACAAACACCTAGGCAACCTGATTCTGTCATCGACACGGCTTACAAAAACTCGTGAGCATTGGTGGGGCTGGCTCGGTCAACCGATGCGCAAAGACGGGCTCGCCTCGCAGAGCGCATTTCAGTTTATTGAGCACATCGACGACCATGTGACCTACGTCGAAGGCATACCACCAACCGATGCCATATCGATTATCGATGGCGAACCAGCAATCGAAGTCGCTGTGTTCGCCGATCGAGCGAAACTGCTGCAGCTGTCGATAGGCGACGTAATCAACTCCCAACCAATCGATACAGGTGTTGGTCTCGTGAGAGCCGTGATAACCGGAACGTTCGAACAGACTGATCCCCTAGAAGTGTTCTGGCTCGAACTCGGCGAGGCATATCTGGCTCCCGCCATCGAAGGGCGCGAGCAGCCGCTCATCATGCTCCCGACAAGCAACTCGATGTTCACTGTCGTGGCAAATGCAAATGCGGGCTTGCCAGCAAACTACGACTGGTTCCTCTATACCGATCAATCGCTGCTCGCCGAAAAGTCCGTTGATGACCTGCAATCTAGCTTCGACAATCTGCAACTCCAACTCGACGAGTCGATTGCACGACCTTTCATCATCACAAAGTTGATTCCTCGACTCGAAACGATGAAGAGACGAGCGCTTTTCGGCAGCATACCGCTGCTTTTGATGGCGCTGCTGCTGCTTGCTTGTGTCGCTTTTTATCTAACGATGGCGGCCGGGTTGTTGGGGCGACGTCGAGTGTCGGGCTACATGATGTTGCGAAGTCGTGGGTTTAATTTGAAGCAACAGCTAGGGATTCACGTTCTCGAAGCAGCAATCGCTTCGGTTCCAGCCGCCTTGATCGCCCCATTTATTTCGTTGTTACTGATTCGATTGGTTGGCTACCTTCCGACTTACAGCGCGGTTACTGGTGGAAGTGGCATGCCTGTCGAGCTATCACCGTCGGCATGGCTGTGGTCGTTCGGAGCAGCAACTGGCACGGTAGCAATAGTCACTGCAGCTTCGTCTTTTTGGGATCGATCAACGCTCGCAGCGAGTCGATCAAGCGACGCTCGTCCTGTCGACGCCCCGTGGTTTCAGCGATTATACGTCGATGCACTATTGGTCGCACTCAGTGGCATCGTATGGTGGGAAGTAAGCAGCCGCACTAGCGTCCTCAGTTCGCAGCGTGAAGGCGAACTGGCTCCCGATCTAAGCCTGCTCGCCGCTCCAGCTCTAATCGTGGTGGCAAGTTCTTTGGTAGCGCTCAGACTATTCCCGATCGTCACAAACGTATTTGCCGGTATCGGACTTAGATCTAACTCGACAGCTATCGGATTAGGACTCGCCAGCGTGGCGAGACGACCGTTCTTTCACGGCTGGCCAATGTTGGCATTCGCACTATGTATCAGCACAGCAATAATCGCCGGTTCAGTCGTTTCCACTCTCGAACGATCTACCAACGAGCAAGTGTTATATGACACCGGTGCCGACATCCATGTCACAACCTCAGGATCGACAGGTCAGGTCGGTAGAGATCAGCTAATAGAAGTTCGCGAACTCGGTGCCATCAATGTTGCTACACCTGCGCTTAGAACCAAATCAACAGTCGGCACCACTTCTACTGGTTCACTATTTACCCTTCTCGCAATCGACCCGATCGACTTTCAGCAAGTCGCCTGGTTCCGAGATGATTTCTCCGATTCGGAAACCGGCATTCACCAACTGGTCGATCGTTTGGCAGTTCGAGTAACGCCCGAGCCTATTTTCCTTCCACCCGATACTGCAGAGATTTCCATCTGGGCTAAGAGCGATCCTGTCACTCCTAATCACGAGCTCTGGATAGTGCTTCGAGACGGAATTCGTGAGACGCATACCATCAACATGGGAACGTTTGAGGCTGGATGGTTTAAAACTTCTGCACGGATATCGAATTTCCCTCAACCGGTCGAAATTACGTCGATTCAAACCTTCCTCAAAGTAGGACCCGACAGCGCTCCACCTACGAACGTGCTGCTCGACGATCTTTCTGCGACCACATCATCAGGTGAGCAACATCTCGTCATCGATTTCGATGTACCTGAACTTTGGACAGGCCTTCCTACCGCCGAAGCTGAAGATGCTGGGTTCACTATTACTCCCGAACCAGAAGGCATTTCAGGCGAAATCGGAGGAGATGCTGGCACCGGAATAGGCAATATTTCACTCGGTAGAGGATCGAACCAAGGCATTCGAGGTATCTATCGCAGAGCTGTCGGCCGCCCAATTCCCATGATCGCCAGCGAATTGTTCATGGATCAAACCGGGGTCGGAGTAAGACGCCCTTTCATAATCGATATCATGGGGGGGTTGGTACCCGTCGAGGTTATCGAAACGATCAAATACTTCCCTACGCTTGACCCTGAGCGAGCGCCGTTTGCGGTGGTAGATATCGATGCCGTGATCGACTTCATCGAACTGCGAGGTCGTCGAAACGTGACACCTAACGAGTTGTTTGCAAGTTTGAACGAAACTGATCTTTCAACCGCCGAAATCGCTGAAGAGGTTCGGGACGTATTCCGGCTTGCCAAAATCGATTCAAGAACAGAACAGATCGATAGTACGTTCGTCGACCCAATTGCAGTTGCAGGGTGGCGAGGTATGAGTGTCGTTGCCACAATCGTCGCCGGGCTCATAGTGCTCATGGCATATGCGGTGTTCCTAGCAGCGTACTCGCTAAGAACAAAGGGCGATTCAGCATTGATTCTCGCCCTAGGAGCAAGCACACGTGATTTTTGGCTGAGCACAATTTCTGAACTTCTTCCGGCAATTATCACGGGAACACTGGTTGGAATCGGCACTGGGTTCGCCGTTAGCTCGCTCATGGTCGGATCAATGGCTCACACCGGAAGCGGAGACCACCTTCTTCCACCGTTTATTTTGCAGACCAATTGGATGCTTCCTCTGGTTACAATTGCGGCGATATTTGTAATTGTCCTTGCCGGAGTGATTAACTCAGTCCGGTCTTTCCGTGAGATAGAAATTGCCCAGATGGCTCGCGAAGGCTTCTCGGCAACCTCAACATGATCGGTAACTCGTTCCAACTCATAATCAAGCGAACGCTTGCCCACTGGCGGCTGCTATCTGCAGTCGTAATTGGCGTCGTGCTCGCGTCCACGATCATGGCGAGTTCGGTGATTTTCTTCGATGCGTTGCGAGACGTCGCACTGCAACGCGCACTTTCAACTCATGAACAATCCGATATCGACGTTCTGGTTGAGGCTGGTCAGGTTCCGACCAATAGAGAAACTCATTCAACAATAATCGATGCGATGAACGGCACAATCGTCAAGCGATTCGAGCCGTTTCTCAACGAACGCGAGTTTGCACTCAAAACGTGGACATTCTTCGCAGATTTGCCCCCGGCAATGGTTCGGCCCGCCGATTGTCCATGTAGATCATCAATAGGATTCGGCAATAGCGATGAACTGATCGAATGTGACTGTCGACGCGTCACAATGATGACGATTCCTGAAGCAGACAATCGACTCAACATCGTCGAAGGACGTATGTCTCTCCCGGCTGTTGATCCGGCTACCGACGATTCGTATCAAATCGAAGGTGTACTCGACGTCACATCTGCGCAACAGATGGACATCAAAGTTGGCGATGTCTATCCAGTACGACCTCACTGGGAGGATGTACATGATCGGGTCAGCATTCTCGTAACGGGTCTATATGAACGAAACGAGCCTGAATTAGATCACTGGCGAATTCAGAACGAGGCGTTCGGCTCTCGAACCAACACACTCCAATTCGCACGATTCGTTGTTCCCGAAACGACCATCCTCGATGGTCTCGGTCCCTATTTCCCAAACATGGGTACCGACTACGCTTGGTGGCTAGATGTCGATCCTGAGCGGATTACAGCTTCAGAAACTGAATCCATCAGGAACACAATCAACGCCACTGAACGCGAACTCAAGGCAATCGTCGATGGCTTCCTCCTCAGATCTGACCTACCTCAAGTACTGAGTGCGTTTGAGACCGACCTGTTCTTCAACAGGTTGCCAATGTTTATCGTCCTCATCCTCATCGTCCTCGTCGTGCTCTACTACGTCGTTACCCTCGCATCACTATTAGTCGACGCACAACGAAGCGAAATCGGGCTACTGCGCACACGTGGCTCAACTTCACGACAGATTCTCGCTGTGTTCATTATCGAAGCTAGCTTTCTGGCGACAATCGCAGCGGTTTCAGGACCGTTCCTCGCGGTATTGGGTGTTGGACTGATCGGAACACTTCCGATCTACGGCGATCTGAACAACGGAGACGCTCTTCCTGTTCGATTGACGTTAGGAGCGTTCCGAATGGCGTTCTTTGGCGGCCTATTAGGCTTATTGGCGTTGTTCATACCGGCTCTCAGGGCTACACGACTCGGACTTATGGCGAGTCGTGTCATTCGCGCTCGACCGGCACGACTCGCTGTTGTGCAACGTTACTACCTAGATCTGGGATTCCTTGGACTGGTGATGTTCCTCTTCTGGCAACTCACGAAACAGGGATCGTTCGTAGCGGTGAGCATATTTGGCGAAACAACGGTCAACCAACTCATACTCGGAGTTCCAGCGATATTCCTCGTGGCGGCAGGTCTTGTTCTTCTAAGAATCTTCCCCGTTGGAATGGACTTAACGGGGAGGGTGCTTTCTCGTAGGCCTATGTCGACTTTCACTCCACCTGCTCTGATCCTGGGAATCTGGCAATTGGCCCGCAATCCTGCGCACCACTCTCGACTCTCACTGTTGTTGATCCTCACAGCGGCTCTTGGTGTTTTCGCCGCCAGCTTCGGAGCTACCCTCAAACAAAGTGCAATAGACCAGGCGTACTACCGAACCGGTGCCGACGTAAAAATCACGTCTGTAAACATTCGTTCGGGCGGAATTTCACTCTCCATCGTCGAAGAACTGAGCGAACTCGAAGATGTCGAGGCGGTTTCACCTATATATCGCGAAACGGCAACTATTAACGCGGGTGTGACAGTTGAAGGCTTCCAACTGATCGGCGTTGATCTCGAAACAATCGAAGATGTCGGTTGGTTTAGAGACGACTTCGGGCTAATGCCGTTCGATTCCAAAGTAGCTGTTCTAGATGTTGGTGGTGCCGCTGGAATTGAACTGCCCACAGAGGGCAAATGGCTAACAGCCAACGTGTTGCCGCTCGTTCGGCAGCCATCGACATTCATGGTCGCTCGGCTATCCGATGCGAACGGACAGTTCTTCTCAATTCCACTTGGATCAATGGTTCCGCTTGCATCCGATCAGCTTCGATTCAACTGCCCGATACCAGTTGATGGCGAATCACCTGAGTGGTGTCGAATCGGATCGAGCATCCAAGCCGCACCATTTCGTGGTGTTCCAGGCTTACTCCCAAGAGCACCGATGAGATTGCACTCAATCGGTGTAGTCAACTACGAAGGCGGACTAGGCCCCGCCGCACTCGATATCGACGATATTGCGGTTTTGAATGCCAACGGCACTGAACTAATCATCATCGAAACGTTTGATTCGGTGAACAACTGGCGAACGATGGCACCGACCCGCGAGGCACTTGGTGACAGCGTTGTACCGGCATCCACACCCGATGGAACTCCGATCGACGGTGTTGCCCGCCTGCGGTGGACATCGGCAGGACCCAATGAGTACCGAGGACTCGCTCATGGATCGGAACTAGAAGTTGTGCCAGCGGTTGCTAGCACCTCGTTTATCGAGCGGTTCGGTGGGGAAGATGGCGAGATTTTCCAGATATCTCTCGACGGCGTACCGGTAAACATATCCATTCGAGATATTGTCGAATACTTCCCGACTCTCTCACTCGACGAAGAGCCGTTTCTTCTCACAGATTATGAAGCTGTACACGAGCGGTTAAATATCACTCGAACTGTCGGAAATATCCAACCAACGGAGTTCTGGGTTTCGACTGTGCAAGGATCAGAATTGCTTGTAGCCGAAGAAGGCATTTTGGAATCGGTAGTGGCTGGTGATAGAGCAGTCCCAGCTATCACGCAGGCACTTTCTAGGCTAAGAACCCGACCTGGATCAAATATTACCGACCGCAGCCTCGAACTCTCTGCCGTGGCTTTCGACCCGTTGGTTTCCGCCGGTTGGCGAGCGCTATTGGGAATCGCATTTTTCACTGTTCTAGTGGTCAGTGCTGTCGGATTTCTTGTTCACGCCAAAGTATCATTCGATGGTCGCCGAGCTGAACTCGCACTGTTGCGAACCATCGGTCTATCGATGAAGCAAATGCTATTTTTGGTGGTTCTCGAACAGGTCATGGTCATCGGAACCGCCATTACGTTGGGCATATTCATGGGCGCCCGAATGGGTTCGACCATCATGCCGTACCTCGCCAGTTCAGGCGAAAATGCCGTGGTTGTGCCGCCGATGGCAGTTCAAATAGACTGGTTCGGCTTCGGAATCACGTTCGGGCTATTAGGCGTAGTATTCCTCGTGGTAATTGGCCTTATTCTTATTTCGGTATACCGAATGTCGATACACCGAATCATGAGGATGGGCGAAAGTTGATCAACAACTCGTCAAATAGAGGTGACGCTAAGTGACAACATCGAACTCTACTTACATTGAGTGCAGCGGACTGTTCAAAATCTACAAAGCCGCCGACTTAGAAGTCGTTGCGCTGCGCGGACTCGAACTCAACGTAGCCCGTGGCGAAATAATCGCCATCGTGGGCGCTTCAGGTAGTGGAAAATCGACATTGCTGAACATTCTTGCGGGTTACGACGCTCCGTCAGCAGGAACAATTCGAGTTGGCGATTTCGATTTACTTCAGATGACCAACAAAGAGGTCGTCCAATACCGACGACACGAGGTCGGGTTTATCTGGCAGGAAACCTCTAGAAACCTGTTCCCTTATCTCACAGCTCTCGAAAATGTAGAGCTACCAATGGTCATCTCCGGAGCGCCAGGGCCTGACCGTAGGAAACGTGCACAAGAACTATTGGATGTCGTTGGCCTAGGCGATCGAGCCGGTCACAAACCCGGGCAGCTTTCCGGTGGTGAGCAACAGCGTGTTGCTATTGCAGTTGGACTATCGAACGAGCCTCCTCTATTGCTCGCTGACGAGCCAACTGGCGAGCTAGACGACCAAACGGGCACCGAAGTTCTCGAACTGCTCAACAAGGTCAACCAGGAGATCGGAACGACTATCGTTATCGTTACTCACGATCCCGCTATCGCAACAAGTGTGGAGCGAGCTGTGGCGATCAAAGATGGCAAGACGAGCACTGAAACCATTCGAAAAGTTTCGTTCGAACGAAAACTCGGTGGAGATGCATCGGGTACTGAAGAATTCTTGCTGATCGACTCAGCAGGTTCTGTGCAGATTCCTCGTGACATGCTTGACGAACTGAATATTGGACGACGAGTTCGAGTTGATATGAAAGATGGAAGGGTGACACTTGAGTCAGGCGAGTGAGCAAATTACAGCCCGAGAATCACGCGGAGCAACAACTCCGATAATTCACGCGATCAAGGCATCTCGTGAATACGAACTGGCTGGCGAAACCGTCCACGCCGTTCGAGAAGTTGACCTCGAAGTACGCACTGGCGAATTCATTACCCTAGTCGGACGTTCGGGTTCGGGTAAGACGACACTTCTGAACATGTTGGCCGGTCTCGATCACCCAACTTCGGGACAAGTGTTGTTCGAAGGCAACGACATGGCGGATTTCAGCGAAAAGCAGTTTATTCAGCTTCGCAGACATCGCATCGGTGTCGTATTTCAATCGTTTGCACTTCTCCCGTTGCTATCGGCTTACGAGAACGTCGAACTTCCAATGCGAATAGCTGGAATCGGCGCATCTGAACGATCAAAGCGAACAAACGAAGTTCTCGATATCGTTGGACTCGGCCGACGTGCAAAGCACCGCCCATACGAGCTATCTGGTGGTGAGCAACAGAGGATTTCTATCGCCCGAGCCGTCGCTATGAAGCCAAATGTGATCCTTGCCGACGAACCAACTGGTGAGCTTGACTCTGTGAACGCTGCCGAAATATTCGGCCTGTTCAGTCAGATGGTTAAGGAAGAAGACATGTCGATCGTCGCCACCACGCACGATCGTACCCTTCTAGACATGTCCGACAAGATATACACGGTTCACAACGGCGAAATTGAACTAACGGAAGTCGGCAAAGACGTCGATACGCACGCTCAGTTCAAGCGCCCAGACGCTGAATCCGAAGATACCACCGACGAGTAGGTTCGACTTTCCGTAGAAAGTTAGCGCAACGAGCAACGCATACCTACGCTCGTGAGCGTCGCCATGCCCTATCGCGTGCTTCTGTGGCGATGTAGAGAGCGTCTTCGACTGTATCGGCCACCACGTTGATGTGGCCCATCTTGCGGCCTATGCGCGCCTCTGACTTGCCGTACAAGTGCAAACTCACGCCCGGCAAATCCAAAGCTCGCTCCCAATCTGGATTGCCATCACTGTCTTCCCACACTTCACCTAGCAAGTTAGCCATCACTGTCGGCGAATGGAGCTTTGGTTCAGCAATAGGCAACCCAACTAAAACTCTCACCAGTTGTTCAAACTGAGAAGTGTCGCAACCGTCCATCGTGTAGTGACCTGAGTTGTGAGGTCGCGGGGCAAGTTCGTTCACCAGAATTTCATTCTCTTTGGTGACGAACATTTCAACTGAAATCAGACCAACAACATCAAGTTGTTCGGCAATATCTGCAGCAAGCAATCGAGCATTATCGATCACGCTTTGTTCGATACGTGCCGGAACAATCGAAATATCAAGAATGTGGTTGCGGTGAATGTTTTCAGAAGGTGGGAACGTTGCAGTTTTGCCGTCGACGGTACGCGCACAAATCGTAGAAATTTCCATCTTGAATGGTACGAACTGCTCGACGATGAGTTCTGTTCGAGCTTTGCTCAATATCTCGTAGGAGTGCGCTATATCCTCGGCTCTGGTGATAATCACCTGTCCCTTGCCATCGTATCCCTGAGTTGAGGTTTTCATCACCATAGGAAATCCGAGCTCGTCCGCAGCTTTATTCAAATCGTCTAACGATTCGACGTTCCGGAATGGTGCAACCGGAATTCCCGCCTTTATAAGGGCATTTTTCTCATGCAACCGGTGCTGAGTAGTACGCAACACAGCCGGTGAAGGGTGAACTGGTTTCAGTTCTGCAGCGGCGGAAACCGAATCAGCATCAACGTTCTCAAATTCATAGGTAACAACGTCGGTAGAATGAGCGAGTTGCCTCAAAGCATCTCGACTCGCATATGCCTCGGTGATCTGACCGTCGGCGACCTGTGAAGTCGGGCAATTGGGGTCGGGGTCCAGAACTATCGTCTTGTAATCCATCTGTCGAGCGGCGATAGCGAGCATTCGCCCTAGCTGACCACCTCCGATGATTCCGATAGTCGAGCCCGGGTTCAATATTGATTCTCGTTGCATCGATTACTCGCCCGCAGGCTTCACATACGTAACGGCTTCTATTTCAGCCGTGATTTTCGCTCGGCGTTTTTCTATATTCGCCTGAATCGTAGGGTCGATCAGACCAATTATCTGAGCAGCAAGGATTCCAGCATTGACCGCTCCCCACTCGCCAATAGCTACAGTTCCAACCGGGTAACCACGTGGCATTTGAACCATCGACATCAGTGAATCCATACCATCGAGGTGCGGACCAACTCCAGGAACACCGATCACTGGCAATATCGTCTTCGCAGCAGTCATTCCTGGAAGGTGAGCGGCACCACCGGCGCCTGCAATTATTACCTTGATCCCACGATCTTTCGCTTCTTCGGCGAATTTGAACATTAGATCGGGCGTTCGGTGCGCAGAAACCACTCGGATTTCGTGAGGCACCCCAAGCTCTTCAAGTATGTCGGCTGCGTGCTGCATGTTCGGCAAATCCGAAGTGCTGCCCATGATCACCGAAACGAGCGGGTCTGACATTGTTCTGACGCTCCATCTGAAGGCTTAAAAATCGTCCACGAGGCGGCTGCCCCAAAGATGCGACCGGACGATTTTACAGTCGCCCGAGCCAATCAGCGAGCGATTGAGCATTTAGAATCGCCAGATGCCTAAGCTAAAACTCGATTCACTCGAGGTTAACTACGAAGTTTCTGGGTCGGGGCCGCTCTTGATACTTCATCACGGATTCGGATCTTGGGGCCGTGATTGGAATCGCGGCGGCTGGCTCGACGCACTGCGAGATCATGGCCGATTATTGATATTCGATGCTGTTGGACACGGTCTTTCGACTCGAACGCACGATCCTAAAGATCACACGGTTGAACGACGAGCCAATGTGGTTAACGCTCTGGCAGACGAGCGCGAATCGGAAACGTACGGGTATATCGGATTTTCGATGGGTGGACGAACCGGACTTGAGCTAGCGGCATCAACTCCCGAGCGGCTTTCGATGCTAGCAATCGGCGGTATGCATCTACTTCCCGCCACGGCAAACGCAGATCGGTTCATTCGCCACACAAAAATTCTTCGATCAGGCAGGGCGAAATCTGTAGAAAAACCTGATGGCGATCGACCCGGCAACGATCCTCTCGCGCTGGCGGCTTCGCACGAAGCCTTGCTTTGGTGGAAGGGTGCTGAAGGTCGATTGGAAAACCTAAAAGCGCCAACTATGTTGTTTTGTGGCGAAGAGGATGCCCATTTTCCAAACGCTGAAGAATCGGCAAAACGCTACGGATTCGAGTTCGCTGGACTCCCTAATACCGATCATGACAGCACTTTTTTTTCTTCAGAATTAGCGGTAAGTTCTGTGGTTAATTTCGTTTCCAAACACTTGAAATAATCTTCGGCTACATCGCCGATCTGATGCTAAAATTCCGAACTGTGCGCGATTTTTATCGATCGCTTTTCTCTTCTTCTTCTTCGTTCCTCGGGGGCTACGTATTTCATGACAACCGGCAACGGTTCTAACGACGATTTCAGGCGTGCGATGGTGGTCACAGCCCATCCCGACGATGCCGAGTATGGCTGCTCGGGCACCGTGGCTAAATGGACCCGAATGGGCTGGGAAGTTGTGTACGTTCTGTGCACCGACGGCTCCAAGGGCACTGAGGATCGAGAGATTTCATCGGAAAGCCTCGCCGAACTACGTGCTGAAGAGCAGATCACTGCCGGCAAAACTCTTGGCCTTAAGACGGTTGAGTTCCTCGGGTACCCAGACGGATATTTGGAGCCAACTCTAGAAGTTCGTCGAGACATTTCTCGTCAGATCAGGAAGCACCAGCCAGACGTTCTGATTACGACCAGCCCTACACGCGATCTCCTCAATTCGACGTACATTGGTCACCCCGACCATTTCGCAGCTGGCGAGGCGGCTCTATCTGCCGTCTTCCCCAGCGCTCGTGATCATCTAACGTTCCCTGAGCTGTTCTACGACGAGGGACTTGAGCCACACAAGGTTCGCGAGGTTTGGGTGATGAGCTTTGGCGATAACGCTAATTTTTGGAATCCGCTTACTGAGGAAGATGTAGATCTTTCGATTGCCGCTCTCAAGCAGCACACGAGCCAAGTTGTTGATCCTGAACAAGCTGGCAAATGGATGAAGTCGCGGCGAGCCGAACTCGGCAAGAAAATTGGTGCCGAGTACGCCGAATCGTTCCGTAAATTCACTCTTAGCTAGCGAAAGCTCTAACGCAACTCGGCGAAAGTGTCATATTGACAACCCTGCCATTGCGACGAGTTCGACGACGTGGCAATGACAGGCCGCTGACTCGCAGCCAAAAGCAAATACGAAAAAGCCCCGGTCGTAATGACCGGGGCTTTTTGTTTTTCAAACGTGAACGGTAAAGAATCCCGCCCTGTTAGTGCTAAACGACGTCGAGAGTGTCTTCAGCGACAACTTCAGCTATGCCACCGTGCTTCTTGCCAGCGATCTTACGAAGTTCTGCGAACTCGTCCTGAGTTCCTCGTAGAAGAATTCCAGCGTCCGACGAATGCATGATGAACCGTGCGCCCAACTCGATCGCCTTTGCCGACGTTGAAATCGTCTGCTGGTGAATCATCGTTGGCACACCACGGTCGTCTGCTGCCTTGATGATCTTGCTCAAAGTGTCGAGGTAGATCGGGTTGTCCACTTCGTCGGGAATTCCAAGTGAAGTAGTCATGTCGTTAGGGCCAATAAACACAGCGTCAATTGGAGCACAGTCAATTAGCTCCTCAACTCGATTCGCTGCTGGTTCGCTCTCGATACCCATGATAAAAATGCGGTCTTTGTGGCGATTATTGAGGTACTTTTCCGATTTCTCACTCGGGTACTCACCAGTTGCCACAACTCGTTCGTAGTACTCGCCCTTCAGTGGGTGAGTCTTCGCCTTGATTGCGGTGTGTCGAACTTCATCAACTGTTTCGCAGTAAGGAACCAATACACCGTCTGCCCCGGCGTCCAACGCCATAGCAACCCAAATCTCGTCTGTGTTCGGGGTTCGTACGATAGCCGTGATGCTGAGCGACTGCATCTGCGCAACAGTGTCGGCGATGAGCTGTCGGTCACGTGATCCGTGTTCCGAGTCGATAACTACGAAATCTAGAGTGCTACCAGCAAACACCCGTCCCCAACGCATGCTCGCAGTGGCCGAGATCATAAATCCAAATACGGGTATTTTAGCTTTCAGAGCAGCTTTCAGATCAGCTGGTTTCATATTGTCCTCTTAAGTGACTTAGTTGAATGCTCGGTGGATCGAATCACCGTCGTATGCGTACGCGGAGCGTAATAGTACCCGAACTACTCGACGTGCGAAATTGGGAGCGAAATCTTGTGAATCTTAACGATAGATTTATGAATTCCAGAACTAAACATTGTCGTAATGCCAATTTCGACAACGAGATCATGCCGTACAAAAATCCCAAAGGTTAGCCATGAGTAATTATCGCGTGCGGACGACATTTGCATACCATGAATTACCGGGGATATTCAAAATACGCCTTCGTCTCACGTGGCAAAATTTGTCCTAAATATTGCAATCGCCATAGCCGCAATGGCTCTTGTCGTAAACGCCAGCTGCACCACCAGCAGTACGACCGTTGTTGAAGTGATCGACACGCCAGCCGTCGGAAGTATCGCCTCTGCCACTCCAGAACCATCTCCGATCACGATTCTGCCGACGGCAACGAGAGTTCCTGCCCCACCTACGCCGACTCCAACGATTCTTCCATCCCCCACGGTCGAGCCAACTGCGACTGCGGCGCCAACAATTGTTCCCCCAACGGCCACGCTCGTTCCGAGTACACCAACGCCAACTGCAACGACAGTCCAACTTCTACACCTCTGCCGGTGTCTGAATTGGGCGAGCTGCCAGACGGAGTGGTGACTGCATTTACTGTGTCCGAAACGCTTGAACGACAACCGACACCCACAGCAACATCGTTCCCCGAACCGTCAACGCCATTTGAAACTCCTATTGCCAAGGAGATCGGCAAGGCAGATTTACAACCGTACTTTGACAATGGACAGCCAGTGAAAGTTAGAAACCCGAACGGGGGACCATTCACTAAAAAGTCCGACATGCTGGTCGATTTTTACGTTACAAATGCGGGTTCAGAAATCGCCCAAGGTGAGTACTTTATTGACATTTATATCGATGACCACCTAGCTCAACGTTGGGGCGGAAGATTCGGTTCCTGAATTCAATGAATCTGACAATTCTCTGGGGCGGTGGATCGAATTTCTGGATGGGCAACCTTCAACCGCAGTTGTCGTTAATGACGAAATTTCGGATGAAGACCTAGCGACTATGCTTGCCCCGCTTCTCAGCACCGAGTTCACCAACCAAGTCCGAGACGCTCACGGATCGGCCTTCGAACTACCCGACTGGTTCGATGAAATCGAGCAAATAGGTCGCGCTGGTTTTTACTTACTAACCGGTAAAGACATAAACAACGAAAGAGTCGTCGTTCATATTCTTCCTCACGATCAGTTTATTGCGGCTTCGTACAACGCGTGTATGACCGACTCCTACCTATGGGACGTTCCGGTTTATGTAAACAATTTCTCACTCTGTTCAGATTTCAGGGGCGCAATCGGATTCAAATACCGACAAGACGGGAAAATTCACGTCTATGTCGACATGAAAGAATCGCCTATCCAAGCACTCGGAACTTATTTCCATGAACTTGGGCACGCTTACCAAGATCTTCAGAATCCAGCCCAAGAAATCGTCGATCGTGATGACGAACTCCTTCATACGACGCTTCGAGGACTTCACGAAGCACAGGCCGCAGGCATTCGAGGCCGCGGCGATGCGAACGATAGAGTCGTACTTAGGTATCAGCCTGATGAAATATGACGACAATATCGCTATGCGAGACTTCGTCGAATTCCAATTGATTTCGGCAAGGGATCAGAACGGATCGGCAGAGCATGTCTTAGGAAAAGCTCTCCTTTGGTACGAAGTGCTGGCCAATTCATCAGGTCTCAATCTAGATCAAGAACTTCTGGCGAACAAAATCCTATCCGGTGCGAGTGTAAAAGCCCTATACGACTATCTAGTAGCACTGGACCCAAATGGCATCGTTGAGTGGCGGGACAGCATTTCGAGTAACTTTAGATTATTAGACAATTTCATCGAAATATCTTTGAGTCGACTCGAAACTGACCTGCCTTCCGAAGAACACGGTAATCCCGGTCTTATCGAACCGGCATTCCTAGTTCCTTAGCCGAAAATATTCTCCCACTCGTCACTTCACCGGTGATACGGTTCGTTTGCTGCTTTTTACCCGCAGGCGATACTTTAACTTGGAGCCATTTGACTTGATTCACGACAACGTTGAATTCGATCTTTATTTCATCAGGCACGGCGAATCACAGTCGAACGTAACCCCAGGCATCGCAGCGGGCGTTAATTTCGATGCTCCCATGACCGATAGAGGACACCAGCAGGCTGAAGTCGCTGGCGAACGTCTTGGCAAGGAAGGCGTGATGTTCGACAAGATCTACTCGTCAGCGCTTGTACGTGCTGTGCAGACCACCGAGGGAGTACTCAAAGGCATGGGCATTCCTGATGCCGAGTTCACTAGAGTCGACGAAATAATCGAAAAGCAGACTCCGGGCTGGCGAGGAAAGTTAGCCAAGGACGTAATGCCGACGGAAGTTCGATTGCTTATGGCCGAAAAGGGCAAGTACTTCAAGGCTGCCGACGGCGAAACAATGCGGTGGGTCGAACGCCGAGCGTCAAACTGGATCGAAGATGAAATCCTCTACAACGACGCGTGGTACGAGAAGCCTGGAACTCACACCATAGCTATCGTCAGCCATGGCGACACGATGCGTGCTTTGTTCCAATACATCATGGGAATAGATAACCGACTCGCCATGCGCACCGACATTTTCAACTGTTCGATAAGCAGATTCCGCTTCGGAAAACACGGTTGGAGCATCGGTACGATAAACGATTCGTCACACACGCTACATCTAGGAGATATCGTCCGAGACGACAAGATCGTTCAGGGCGGACTCGGGGTTTAGAGCGCCCCTTCCACTAATTGGCTATTTGGCTAACAGCCTCGGGGATTTTCTTCAGCGAATCGAGCTCGATCGTTGGAGAGAACCCATCGTCAGGTCGTGATTTTTGATCGACGTTGAACCAAATCGACGGCATTCCGAGATTTGACGCGCCCTTAATATCGCTGCCCCACGAATTGCCAATCATCACGGCTTCTTCTGGGCGAACGTTCAATTGTTCTAGAGCGCTGTTGAACGGTTCAGGTCTTGGTTTTCCGAATCCCACGTCGCCAGATGCAACTACGACGTCGAAGTAACCTGCAAGTCCCGATTCATTTAGCTTGATTCGTTGTACCGTTGGAGATCCGTTCGTAACGATAGCAATCGGATACTGCTCTTTGACTTGTTCAATGACATCGATCGCATCAGCAAACGGCTTCAAGCGTTTTAGGCGTTCAATTCGGTGAAGCTTGATGATTTCGTCACGCAGATCAGCATCCTCAATCCCGTACGAAGCCAGCACTTCATCCCACACTTCTCGTTTGTACTTGGTAATCGTGTCGCTATCGTTTCCTAAATTCGATTCAGCACTGTCCGCCGGTCCCCACAAATCTTCCCACACGGAATAAGCGATTTCAGAATAGACAATCGGTGTTTTCCATTGCGCCCACAGTCTGCGGCACGACTCATCGACCGTATCGAGCATCTTCTTAGTGTCGGCGTCGTACCTATCGGCCGCCAAACCGCAGGCAACCAACAGTGCCTCATTCTCTGGCACCATCTCTGGAAGCGGCGTGTCATCCAGATCAAATAGCACAGTCTTAAGTTTTGCCATTACTCGGCGATCCCTAGTAATCCGGCGTGGTAGTCGCGTGACAGTCCTTGCTGGCAGTGCAGTTCGAGCTTGGTAGCCGCTACGGAAATCCCATCCACTCTCAACCGCGAGCGATCCTTCCACAGGCTGAGTCGTTCGAGGGTTTCGATCGCGTCATCAATGTCGAAGTCGACTTCGATTTCTGTGTGCTTGTGTAAATAGCGCTCGATATCTGACTTCATTTCAGGTTCGGTCGTAGCCCGTCCTTCGATCTCGGCATCCAAGCAGAACGCGTACATAAGAACCGCTTCCTTGATTTCCTCTTCGCAAATCATGAACGAGATCAGGTGAATAGCGCTCCGGTTCGAACCCAGACTTTGAAAATACAGATGCTTCGCTCGGTTAGAGTCGCGATCTTTTATCGCACGACGGTATCCCGTGAAGACTTTCCAGAACAGTCCTGCCAAAGGAATCGCGATCACCCATAGAAGCTGGCTTGCAGCCACTAATCCAACCGCTAACACTTTCGCAGATACTGTCCAAACAGCCCCTGCACCGCTGCCTACCATCATCACGGCATCTCGGATGCCCATACTCACGTTTGCATTCGGCAGCAGGGCCTCGACGTCTCGAATAGGAATGTCCTTGAACAATCGAACCTGAACGTTTGGCTCGCCAGCAGGGCGCGTGACCAAGACGAGTCGATTGAATACAGCCATCGAGGTAGTCTCACCCTTTATCGGGTGTTTCAGCGTGCGACGGTGAAACGGTGCGGTGGAACGACCTCGCACCCAAATCGACATCTCCTCAAGACTGTCTTCATCAATTTTCACCTTAATTCCATGCGTACTGCCAGCCTTGAGAGCAGTCCTGACCTGATCGTCGGAAAGCTGTTCAAAGTTGGCTTTTTCGAGCATGTGCTGAATCTTCGAATTCATAATTAGGAACTCGGAATCAGCAGGTGGATCGCTACTCAGAACTTCGATAGTTTCACGATCTGGATTGATTCGAGAGTAGGTGCGAGTCAGCGCGCGTTCAAACGACGATTTCTCCTGTTCGAGAATACGAATCATCCATCGTGAAACCTCGTTCAATCTCGAACTATGTTCACCAAACGTCTCTGTGTCTTGCGAAAGAACCTCGACCAGGTCGTCCGAACCAACAGGGATGAACCTGTTGTCCGGACGAGTGAATCCTGATTCGTAGATGCTGGTTAGCTTAAATCTCGAACTAAGAAATCCGAGTCCAAACCATCTACCAGTCAATCTTTACCTCTCGACCAGTTCGGGCCGACTCCTCAGTAGCTTCGAATACCTTTAGCACGCGCAAACCGTGTTCCTGTGGAATCGGAGTATCGGCATCACCACGTTCGATCGACTGAACATATTCAGTGAACTCTTCGAGCAACGGATTGTTCTCAGGAATTTCTTCCTTCGCCCAGGTACCTTCTTCTGAATCGGCAACGTAAAGCGCAGTCTCTTGTCCTTCTGCGTTGCCGTACTTCAGCCTGAAGCGAGCCATGCCGTTCGAGAAAAAGAAGTCTCCACCGTACTCAGTAGCACCCACACGCCAAGCCATTCGACTGATCGTTGCGACCTTGCCAGATTTCCAGCGTAGGAAGCACATCGCTGTGTCGTCGCAATCAATATCTGGATTTTCAGATCGTGGGTATGTGACCTGTCCGATCTGCGCACTAACGGTCTCGATATCATCGCCCATGATCCACATAAGCCGATCGATCTCGTGAGTGCCATCCATCTGGCCCATTCCGCCACCCTTAGAGCCGATTAGCATCCAAGGCGGCCGAGTCCACGGCTGGTAAGGCTTGTGCCACATATCGTGCGCCATCACCAGTTCGCCGAGTCGCTGCGAATCGACGAGTTTTTTCATCGCCTGAACCGCCGGGTAGTAGCGCTGCGTGTGAGCGGTCATCAACTTCACGCCATTGGCAGCTGCGGCATCGATCATCTGACGACCTTCGGAAGAGGTCAAAGCAAGAGGCTTCTCCATGAACACGTTCTTGCCAGCTTCGGCTGCGTCGAGACCCGCCTGATAGTGGAGCCAATGCGGGAGAGTACCGATAACGATGTCGACATCGTCTCTCTGTAGTACGGCTTTGTAGTCGGAAACGAACTCAACGTCCGGATATTTGTCTTTCCACGGAGCAGCCGCTTCAGCGAGCTGCTCGGCAACTACTATTAACTTTGCCCCCGGAGTCTGATTCACTACATCAATGTAGCTACCGCCGATACGTCCGGTGCCTAGTACTGCTACTCCAACCAAATTGTTATCTCGCTTTCGATCTTTAGCGGCCGTTTCGAGTGCACGCTATGTACACAGGCCAATGCAGCGGAATTGTAGACCGCAAAAGTGAACTTAGGGAGAGTTATTTAGCTTTGAAAACTACGCCAATAATTGCTTCAACTCTTCGACGTGATCGACTACGTAGTCGGGAGTCGGAGCATCACCAGGATATTCCCGTCCCATTCGTATCCAGGCAGTCTTCATTCCTACGCCGTGAGCACCAACGATGTCGGTGTACGGGTTGTCGCCAACGAACAGAACTTCCTCAGTTTGAAGACCTTCTATTCCGATAAGCCTAACTGCTTCCATGAACACTTCAGGAGCGGGTTTGTTCACACCAAATATCTTCGATGCCAGCACGAATGGAGCCTTCTTGTCGAGACCAGTCGCTTCGGCTTTCTGATGCTGGAACTGGTCGCCGTTGGTCACCACTCCCCAAGCGACACTCTTCGAATTCATCCAATCGACAAATTCGACCGCCCCCGGCAGCACTTTCATAAACTTCACCATGTTCGAAAAGTAGAAGTTGTAGTGAGAATCAGAATCGCCAGTCACGCCTGGAAATTTCTTCTGAATCGCTAGAAACGCCTCACGAGGTTCAGTGGCGTTATCGGGTGAAAGCGTCCAGAAATATTCGAGCGCATCTTCCCAACTGATTGAGCCGTGAATCGCCTCATGCTGGTCGTAAAGCACCCTGTACACATCGCCATACGCTCCGTGCCGATCGATCAGCGTATCGTCCATATCGAAAAGTGCGGCGCCAAATTTTTGATTAGTCATACATGAAATCGTAAATGTAGCCCTGAGTTATTGGTTCTATACGAGATTTAAACGTCGGCTGGCGACATGTCTTCCGCGTTCCAGCTTCCAGAATTACCACCCGCATTCCCTAGAGTTCGCTCTTGGTCGGGGTCAAATGTTCTCTCTGCGATAACTGATTCGTCCAAATCAGTTCCGAGACCAGGTGCGGTAGGTAGCTCGAAGTAACCGTCTTTGATCTCAAGGGGAGTCGTTTGAATCTTGTCGTGCCACGGCATGTCTCTGGCCGTTTCCAAAATTAGGAAATTCGGAACCGTCGCGCAAACGTGCATCGAAGCAGCGGTTGCGATCGGGCCGTTCGGGTTGTGCGGTGCGAACTTGATGTATTCGATTTCAGCCATCGAAGCGATTCTCTTGATTTCGGAAATACCGCCAGTATGGGCGATATCCGGCTGAATCACGTCAGTAAGTCGTCGGTGCAAAATATCTCGGAATCCATGCCTGAAGAACAGTCGTTCACCGGTGGCGATATCCATCGTCACGCTCGAATTTCGAATCTGTTCCATAGCATCAAGATTGTCGGGTGGAACCGGCTCCTCGAAAAAGGTGATATCAAATTCTTCAACCGCCGCCATTTGGCGAATAGCGACTGAAGGACGTGATCGACCGTGGTTGTCGATCATGATCTGAACGTCGGGGCCCAGATAATCCCGCATCTCTTTGATCTTCTCGTGAAGATCGTCAACGACATCTTTTTCGTGGAACTCCGGCGTGCTCAGATCCCATCCGCCAGTTTTGAACGCGGAGAACCCTTGATCGACAGCGTCCCAGCCGCCTCTAAGATCGCCAGCGTGCGTGTACGCTCGAACTCGATCTCTAACTGCACCACCGAGCATTTTGTACACGGGAAGGTTGTATATCTTGCCGGTGACATCCCAAAGAGCGATATCGATCGCAGCCATCGCCGAGCCCATAACTACTCCACCGCGCCAGAAACCGTGGCGGTACATGATCTGCCAATTGCGCTCGATCTCGGTCGGGTCTCTACCAATCAATCCTTCAGAAAGAGTCTTGATTCCTGATTTGACAGCTTGTTCGTGTCGTTCGAGAGTGCCTTCACCCCATCCGTGAACACCTTCGTCAGTTTCAACTTTGCAGAAAACCCAATTACGGTTTCCGCCCTTAACTAGGAACGTTTTAATATCGGTGATTTTCATCGTTTTTAGTGGGAGGTCTCGATCGTTGTTGGTGTCGGATAGTCGCTCGTTCGGTCGTCGCTGCGCGTTGAACTTGTGATTCGTAACGTTCTAAAGAACAGGTTTAGCGAATTGGAATCAGCGACATTTTACGCCTAAGGAACCACACAGGTGAAGCCTAGAGGTCTTTTATCTTCGGATAGATCGCGAGTGTAAGAGCTACGACTCCGAGACACCCTGCCGAAAGCAGCAGGTAGCCTGCGCTGACACCGTATTGATCGGCAGCGAATCCCGCTGCGATTCCCGCAACAGGTGAAAGGGCGGTATCGAGAAGAGTTGCAGAGATTATTCGTCCACGCAGTCGATCCGGTGCAATTTCCATCAACGTGGCGCTGTTACCCGCTCTGAACAGCGTCTGCGAAGCGCCGATCCAGATAATTAGCGGGAACGCCATCCACAGATACGAAGCACCAGCGAATCCGAGCAATGCTAGACCATACGACCCTGCGGAAAACAGCATCAGTTTGCCTTTGTATGACACATCATTTCGAGAAGCAATAAACAGACCGCCGGCAAGACCACCGATCGCTCCTACAGACGTCAGAACACCCATTAATCCGATGCCATATCCGTACTGTTCTTCGACCAATTGGGGAAGCAATACCTGATGCGAGAACCCGATCGCCAGCGGGCCAAGGCCTAATAGAACGAGCGCCAAAATCGCTCGGTGCTGACCGATGAACACGAATCCTTCGATCAGTTGGTGAACCGGATTTCCTCGCCCATCCTTAACTGCGATGTGAGGAATTTCGATTTTGGTGGTCAGTATGATCACGAGCACAAACGCACCAGCCGCCCATACGTAAGCCCAACCAACGTCGGTAACGGCGATCAATAGTGCGATCAGCGCCGGACCGATGAGCCTAGTGCTGTTGATCGCAATCGAATTCAATGACATGGCATTCATCATGTTTTTCTTGTCAACCAGGTTAGGAATGATCGAAGTTCGCACCGGCTGGTTCATCGCCATTCCGGCACCAAGCCCAAACGCCAATACATACACGTGCCAAAGCTCGATAACACCAGCTAGCAGTAAAATAGCCATCACGATGTGCATCAGCAGCGTCCATACCTGGATGATCATCAACAGCTTGCGACGGTCGAACCGATCAGCGGCTACTCCGCCAATAAGCCCGAGAATGAGCATTGGCACGGCTCTTGCTACAAGAACTGACGCAACGGAAGTTGATGAACCCGTGAGATCCCATACGAGCCAACTGCGAGCGACCATATCGGCGTGCATCGCGGTTGCCGATAAAAGTTGACCAAACCAAAGGAATCGGAAGTTGCGGTTGCTCAGTGATCGGAAGGCAGCCGCGATGGTGTCGGGCAACATCCGTGAAATCGCTCCACGGCCACCAATCGCCTCTGGTGGGCTGTTCGACGATTCTGATGATTGTTCGGTTGCCTTATCTTTGCTCAATACGGCAGCAGTATATGCCTGCACCCTGCAGACGGTTGATCTACTCGAAATCAATCGGCGAATGAATCGCCTGCCAACTCTCAAGTTCGAGTACCCGAACCCTAGAAAGTTCTATTCCAAGAGCCCCCGCTGTATCGGCAGGAGTCGCCGACGCACCGTTGAGTAGCCCGAGACGATGTTCCATCACGCCTTTGTGTTCTAAAGACAATGTTGCAATTGCATCTATAGAAAACTTCTTCGCAACGTCACCGGGAATTGATCGTGAATGGCCGTCTGCCGCCCTGAACAATCTATCCATCATTTTGGTACGCCCCATCGCCATCAAGCGCCTAAACGAAAGCTCAGATAATCGGTAGTTGTCGGAACCCAATATCGATGCATCATCCAGAGCCACACCTTCCAGACAAAGCCAACCTTCACGGGAGCCACCTACTCTCAGACCGTGAATAGCCAGTCGCCACGATACCTCGTGACTTGAAACCAGAAGTTCACGAAGCATATGAATCGCTTTGAGTGAACCAATTTTCCCCAACTCTCTTGCAGCCATAATCTGCTCGGCGGGATTTCGACTCGAAAGCATCGCTCTCAGCTTTGCCAATCGCTCTTCACCCGAACCACTCAACTCATCAGCGACGCGTCTTAGATGGGCGCCTTCAGTCTCACTGTCAGTTTTGCTTAGACGTGTAATTCCTGAAGTCTCCGCCGTCGGGGCGAATCCTGTTGAAGGTTCCGTATTTTCTGTATCGGGCTTTGTGTCTGGCATAGTGCAGAGAGAATTCTACCTATATCGATCCCTATAAAACGCCCACCGCGCAGCATCACCTAGTGCCCATTCCGAGAAACACGACACCTCGGATGAGCGTTAAACCCAAGATGATCGGCGGCTTGCCCACTGCCTCGTACTATGACCACGAGCATAAATTAGGTGCATCAGACTCTGGCATTCCGAAGCTATTAGGATCTGAATCCAGTCAACCGCTACGAACTAGAGATGGATGCAACTACAATGGGTGAGATAGTAGATTTTTTCCAGAATAATCCAATTCCAGAATTAAAATCCATCTGTTCTCTTGGTGGACGACCAGCCGGTTTTCCGAAACGTCGCAAAGTCAGTTCTCGAACGAGACGGTGCTTGCGTAGTTATCAGTGAAGCAACCGATGGCATGCATGCTATCGAGATGATGGGCAAGCTGAATCCTGACATTGTGGTTATGGACGTTCAGATGGGTGACATGAGTGGAGTCGAAGCAACTCGACGAATCCTCTCCCGACACCCTCAGGCCAACGTCGTGCTAACTAGCATGGGCTCAGATTCGGAGTACCCAACACTTGAACGAGAGATCGGAGCACGAGGATTTGTACCGAAGAGAAATCTCAACGTTTCGATGCTCCGAAGCCTAGTAGGCGGCGGTCCTTCAGGTGGTAACGACGCCATCGCAGCGTAAGTTTCGATCTCATATGAACTAATAAGCCCGGAATTGCTCTGGGCTTATTAGTTGCTCCTCGCATACCGAAACGTCTAACGCCACCCACCAAAACGAAGAGCGCGTACTAACCCACACGCCCTCTGTGTACAGCGCCACTGATGCCTTTCGGAATCCTGCAATACGCTAGTCGCACGCGAGCACAAACAACTGTGTACCCAGACTCATTGAGTCGGAAGCTACAAATCCAAAATCATATGTTTCAATCCTCGACTGAATCTAATCCTGAAACTGATGCAGTTAGCCGTGGTATTTTCCAAAGCCCTCTCGTAATCGGCATCGTAGCCATCACGATCATGACCGGTGCCATCATCGCTTTTGGCTCGAACTTGCTTCCGCAAAATTCACTGAACACCATCAGCCATCGCCAAATACAGGATCTCGACCGATTTGCTTCAGTAATCCACTTCGGCGAAGCTGAAATAACCGGACTAGACGCTCGAGATAGTTTGGACGACGCTGTAGCCGCCGATTCGTTCGACGCACTCATGAAGCGCGGGATGTTCGGCGCAAGCGCACAGCGACTCGATTTGTACACGCTCACCGGCGAACCCCTGTACGCCACAAGCGGCACTGCACCGAGACTCGAAGGTTCGATGCTCACCGCATTCGGTGATGCCAGACACAACAATCCCGCTTCGATCCATATGGAGTCAGACGCGGCGGTGCAACGACTCGGCATTCACGCCAATCGACTCCAAACATATAAGTTTGGGATCAGGCCCCCGGCAATGGTCGAATTGCTCGAACCCTTATGGTCGCCGCTATCACGACAAACGTCGGTACCGATCTGGCGATTGCAAACAAGACCGTATGGGTCATAGCCGGCGTGTTCAACGCAGGAATGGTGTTAGTTCTTATCGTGCTCCGCTGGGCTTCAGGAAGGGCACAACGCCGACTAGAACGAGCCAACAAAGCACTTGCGGTTCAAAATATCGCCGTACGAGAATCAAGAGAGCGAATGGTTCAGACTGCCGACAGTACCAAGCGAGCGATCGCTGAAGAACTGCACTGTACCGTCCAATCGAAGCTGTTTGCGATATGGATGCACATGGTTCAATTCCGAGAAATTAACGCAGAATCCATTCCCGACCAACTCGAAGAGCTCGACAAAATTACTAGCGAACTCGACAACGTCCGCGAAGTTGACATCCGAGCATTGTTCGAGTTGGAGCGGCCGTAGGACTCCGATCACTCAGGAATTTCTACGAATCGATGATCCCGGTCGAGTACACCTCAAACGAAGCTGTTGTGAATCTCGAACCCGCCGGAACCTCAGTCATTCCCGACAACATCCGTCTTGGCGTGTACCGCGTCGCTGAACTTGCGATGGGCAACGTAGCCAAGCACGACGAGGCAACCATTTGTAAGGTTTCGTGGGACTACGACGAGATCGATCAGCAGTTAGTAATGAGTATCTCCGACGACGGTAAGGGGTTTGACCCCGCTACCCTTCGCCAAACTGGTCTGGGCATGGTGAACATCGGCGACTATGCCGATGCCATGAGCGCCACGCTAGAAATAGATTCTGCGCCTGGCGTTGGAACAAACCTCAAATTAACTATCCCGTTCGAAGTTCCACAAACATCGGCAGCATTGGCCGACATCCAGCGAAAAGAAACTCCTAGCGCAATTGGCGGAACCGTCGAACAGGTTTCTGCAGCCTAGCCTGTGGCGAACCCTAATGGCCTACGCGCACAATCCCTCAGGGTCGGTTAAACCATCGGCTTTCCACGTCGCTGAGCGAGTGCTGAGCCAATTACGACCAGAACCGCGCCAACGTACAGCTCGCCTCCTATCGACTCACCAAGAATCCACCAGCTAAATAGCACGCCGAATATCGGCTGGCTAAGTGATAAGACGGTTACTCTAGATGGCAAATAGCGCTTCAGCAGCCACGTTTGACCAATGAAGCCCAACCCGGCGATCAACACACCCGTGTAGAGCAGCGCAACTACCAAGCGAGTTGTAACAGTAAACGCCTCGTCGCCTTCAAAGATCAGGCTTGCGATTACAAACGTGACAATCCCAAACACACTCTGCGCCATCAGTAGTTTGTGTTGGTCTATTCCCTGCCCCAACTGCGATAGAAGCACCTGACGCCCGCCAAGCAACACCGCAGAACCAAGCAATAGAAGATCACCGATCAGAAAGTCCGAACTCGAGTCGGAGAATCCCTTATAGAAAACAGCCACGACCCCTAAGTAGGCGACTAATGTTCCGAATGTTCTTGACCGCGACATTCGATCACCAGGCACGAAAAAGTGTGCAAAGACCCCTGTCCAAAGCGGGAACGTCGTCGTGACGACTACAGCGTGCCCTGCCGATGTGTAATCCTGACCAACGTTCATAAACGCCAATTGAACGGTGAACAACACTCCGAGCAAGCCGAGCGGAACCCACTCACGCCTCTTGATCCTGAATGATTGCTTCGTTGCAATCGCGTAGATCAGTACTACGATTGCACCGAGTATAAATCGAAGATAACCAAGCCTCAGCGGACCAGCGTCATCGAGACCAGCCTTGTTGGCAACCGGGTTCCCGGCCCACAAAATCGCAAGTAATAAAGCGAACGTTCCTGCTTTCATAGAAAGCGGTTGTCGTTCGATTTTTTTGATATAAACTGACGCCTTAGGCGCATCTTCAGATGGAGATGATTTCATTGGTGGTTAGTTAGAACCCACCGCTTGAGCCGCCAGATCAACTACACCCGCAACGTCTTCGCACCATCTCGTCACGACCACCAGATCCTTCTCAGGATCTATCACTACGCAGTTGCCGCCGGCGCCTACTGCCACAAACGTATCTTCAGAAGCGTTTTTGTGGAAAGCGTGACCGGTATTGAGCCACCACATGTAGCCATATTGATGGTTCTGATCACTCGGCGCAGTCATCATGTCGATCCACTCTTCAGAAATGATCTGCTTATCTCCCCAGCGACCACGGTTCAGGCACAGCATGCCGAAACGAGCATGATCCAGAGTGTCGACCCACAATCCACCGCCCCAATGAGCGCCGCCTGAAACCGATTCGATCACTAATCCATCGATGTTCACCGTTGAATGCTCGCCGTACCCATGCCATTCCCAAGTTCCAGACGAGCCGATCGGGTTCATCACCTCACGAGCAAGAACGTCAGGAAGTGACTCTCCCCAAACTGCCAATAACGCCAACGCAGTTCGATTCACCCGAACGTCGTTGTATTCCGAGTGGCCACCGGGAGCCTGCCTCGTATGTCGTTTGAAATCGCCAGATGCCCTCATGCCCTTCCTATTCCAATCGACGATATCGGGCTTGGTGTAGAGCGTTCCTTCCCATTCAGATGTCTGTTGAAGAAGGTGTTCCCACGTGATTCCACGGTTTTGGTCGGTATCGAAACCATCGACAGGCTCGCCAGAATTGACCATCGTGATCGATTTACCGCGTTCGTAGTCCATTACAGCGTCAGACGTGCTTTTAATCATGCCCCTATCGAACGCCAGCCCTGCGATAGTCGCTACGTAGCTCTTCGTTGCGCTGAACGTAAGATCGACCCGTTCGACATCGCCCCACTCAGCAACGATATAGCCGTCTTTGATTACTACGCCAGCAGGACCGCCTCGATCCTTGAACGGCCCTAGTTTGGCTGCCCATTCAGTAGCGTCGTCACCGACTTGCCCCTTGCTGGGGTCCATCGGCCAATTGATCTCGTTATCTTTGGCGAACTGGACTGCTTCGTCGAGCTTCGACTGGTCAACGCCCAACGACGATGCGTCCCGACGTTCCCACTCGCCCTTAGGCGGAAGGTATAAGTCTGTGGTCATATCTGTTTTAACCTAGTCCTCTAGTCGTTTCAGGTATTGACCGAGCCAGTCGTACTCGACGAAATCGACGTATTCGTTCATAAGCGCCTTCGTGATCGGACCAGCTGCGGATCCATCACCAATTTGGCGACCTTGGAACGAGCGCACTCCGCAGATGCAGAGTGATGTAGAAGTTAGGAAGATTTCATCGGCTGTCATCGCATCGAACATATCGATGTCTTTTGTCACAACCTGAATATCGAGACGTTCTGCCATTTCGATTGCAGTTTCACGTGAGATTCCACCGAGAACGTACTGCTCTTGCGGGGTGTAGATCACACCGTCTTTTATCGTGAAGACGTTCGATCCAATACCTTCTGTGAGGAACCCGCGGGTATCGAGCAGAATCGCCCACGATTCGGGATCCTGCGCCTTGGCTTCCATATCGGCCATGATCAGGTTCAGATAGTTGTGCGACTTTGCTCGTGGGCTAAGTGATTCTGGGGGAGTTCGACGAACAGAAGGCACAAGAACGTCGATTCCGTCCTTATACAGTCGTGCTCTCGGCTTCAGAGGAAGCGGTGCGCACTCGATAATCACGTTGGGGCCGCCTGTGGTCTCCCACATGTCGCCACCAACGAGATCAACTCCGCGTGAAATACGCTGTCCAACCCAGAAATCCTCATCGGGTCCCAGCAAGTGAAGATTGGCTTCCAAAACCTCACGTGTTTTAGCGACCATCTCAGCTTCAGTCATGCCTGGGTCGATGTCGACGTACTTGAGCGAGTTGTAAAACCGGCTAATGTGAGTTTCGAGCTTGAAAATCTTGTGACCAAACGTTCGAGTCATGTCGAACACCGCATCACCGTATTTGAAGCCTCGATCCCTGAAAGGTACTTTGACCTCAGATTCAGGGATTATTTCGCCGTTGAAGTAGGCGACTCGTTCACCCTCTCTTGCACCAGTCATCGTTTTAACATCCTATCTTTCGATATCTACTTGAGAGGTTCGACCTCAGGACGTTCACCGGTTTTTCAGAACAATTCGATGCTCTGGTACGGACGCCTCATGCCCAAAACCGCCGGGCTGCACGATGCTACGCCTCATGCATGAATACGTATAGTTCCATACTGTATATATGTATGGGCAGTTTTAGTTTCAGTATTGAACTTATCCCTCCTACAAGGCGTTTTTGAGTAACTACCCGAGAAACTGCTATGTCCATCATCGATGTATTCCAAAAATCCTATCGCTCTCTCGTGAAAGTGGCCCACAAACGCGGGATGAGTATCGATAGGTTTATCCAGCAAACGTTTGAGAACAACGTTTCGGAAGTTGAAACCGATAAAGAGTCTGGGGTGATTCAGTTCAGCGCCTCACCACGTAGCGATAGTGCCGAAAATCAAGCTCCATGTCGCCACAGAGCCATTCCGTCCTCTTCAATAGATCCTACCTGCACATACCGTTCGACAACCTGTGGAAGCGGATAAAAGAGAGAGCAGGTCATTCGATATCGACCAAGCGAGGTCAAGATTTCACATACAAAATTGAATCTGGCTATCTAATCTAACGGTCATCGAGAGCGGTGTGAGAATACCGAAAAGCCAGTTCAATAAGGCTCTTGATCAGTGGCCACAGAACGGACCTTCAAACTTACGAGGAATCTACGCAGCATCGATCGTTTGGGCAGTTCTAGCCGACGAACGAATACTGGTAAACGCCGCAGCCTAGCGACTACCAGCGGAATCCTTCTAGGCGAAGGATCTTCTCCCAGATTGCTTCCTGAACCACGTCCGGGATCTCGTTCTTCTGAACGTATCTGATTAGCTCGGTGGTCGATCGCGGATCAGCTTTCTGGGCACCGAATCCGTGTCGGTAGCGCATGTGACCAGATAGCCCCTGCGTAGTTTTACAGATAGCTCCGCACAACACGCAGTCAGTTGGCGGTTGGCTTTTGTTTCCAGCGGTGTACTTGCGATGAAGCTTGGCGATTAGCAACTGTGTTGGCTGCGGAAGCCCACGCATTCCAGAAAACGAAGTAAGCGTGTCGATACGTTGGGTTCTTGCACGATCAACCGCGTTCGACCATTCGGCATTGCCGTGCCGGAATCGCAGATGCCCTGCCAAACCCTGATTAGATTTGAACACAGCTTCGCACTGTGGGCATATTGCCTGCTTAGGTGCGGTTGAAATGACGACTTCCGTTCTGATTACTCAGCTTGGTTTGGATTCGCATCTTCGTTGCTCAGACCGATCACCGCGATACCAGTCTCTTCGCTCGTTATGTTCTGTGGAATAGCACCAGATTCATCGTCTGGATCAACTTGTATTAGTCGTTTTAATAATTCGCCGAGGCGCATGTTCTCAATCTACAGGTATAAGAAAAACTTCCCAGTCCCAGAAATCAACGAAAAATCACGATTCAGTGCAATTAGTAGAACCGAAAGCTAGTCGACAAATTCGTATATACGATATGACCAAGCATCTCTAACAGCATTGTCGAGAGACTTTCTACCCGGCTGGTCGACCGATATTCGATTAGGCAAAGCCCTGTCACCTAGACCATTTGGTAACTTGATCCGTTTCAAAAATTGACCAAGAACGACTCGATCACCACCCATTACCAAGTACTCCAAATGTCCTGTGTAATCTCGAAATCTAGCACTGGCAACCTCTCCCGCCTGATCGAACAGCTCGCGAATCCACTTCTCACGACCACGCCTGAACCGGTTCGATGACTGACCGCCTTTTTTATGCTGGTTTTTCACGTACCGGCTGCCAGTTTTCGTAACCACCAGTTCACCATCTTCAGCGATAGCGATCGCCCAGTTACCGAGTCGAAGCAAAATGATCGCAATCGCACGGTGATTAACCATGTGCTGACGAACCGTGTCGAACGAGTTAGATTCACTTGAATCACTAATTGGAAATGGTGGCAACAGAGCTAATCGAGGTCTAATTCCCACTAGCGAATCGACAACACTAATCAATATGACGCCGTTATCAGAACTCTGCGCTGATTTAGGGAGGCTACCCCAATTTTCATTTAGCGAATAACCTCCCGGAAACATCTCAACCACGAACTCAGCGCCCGGTTCGATTTCAAATTCGATCAATCGTTCCGCCAAAACAGAACGATGAATCAGATTTGGACCAACGACGGAACGAGCGGGTGGAACGGGAGGCACGCCTGTGAACTTTCAGTGTGGGAGTAGTCAGATTCAGCTTATACGTAGCCCGACATCGATTTCATCATCCTAATCGGAACGCATTCGCAGAGGAGCTTCGATCGTCTCAACATCCCGACCGTAGCGACAGCGAAGTGGAGGGATCTTCGGCGGATGGGCGGGCAAGGCGAACGACATCAACTGAACGATCCCGCGACGCCAGATCGCTCGGATGCACTTGGGCAGTACGATCTGGTCAGCAATCGTTACACCCTACCTACTCTGTCCACTGCTTTCCACGCATGGCAATTGCCACCGGATCGACCCGTGCACCGAGCCCCGGTCCATCAGGTAGTTCGAGATGCCCACCCTTAACGATCTCGAACGGCTCCAGCACTTCGTTTCGCCAATCGGCTTCGTACACGGCGTGCTCAAGAGGGATCGTGGCACCGAATGCCGCGGTTGCGTGCGCAGATGCCAGTAACGACAGCGGACCCGACGGACAGTGCATCGAAACCGAACCTGCCCAACGGGGTTCAAGCTCTCGTCCGATCAAGTAAGCCTCAACAGGGCCACCGCAGAACTTAACGTCCGGCATCACAACATCGAGAACATCTTCTTCCATGAGTTTCTTGAACAGATCAACGCCGTAGCCCATTTCGGCTCCAGCCATGGTCATTTCAGCCTTGTCACGAATAATTCGTAGATCATCAGCCATGGTGATGGGGTCGACAGGCTCTTCGAACCATCCGACCCCGGCTTCTCGAAGTTCTGGCTCTAACGCCAGTGCAGATTCAAGATCAAATCTTGAATGGCAGTCAACCAATAACGTTCGATCAGGACCAATCACATCTTTCGCTGCACGAATACGGTCGAGGCCCAATTCAGCTTCACGTGGAAGTCCCGATTTACTGAACGGCGCCCGACATTCGTCGAACGGTGCGCACTTTGCCGTCGTAAACCCATCTTCCATCGCTCGTTGCGCCATTTCGGCGAATCCATCTGGCGACCTATCGCTTAGGCCATTAAACGTCGGCTTCAACGCTCGGTTTATGTTCGAGTAAAGCTGAACTTTACGATCGGCCTTGCCTTCATGGTCGTGTAACTCACGTAGGTAATCGACCAGTGGCAGTTGGAGAACACGTGCCAGCGCATCGGCGATTGCACATCGAAGTCCACTGACCGCAGTTGCAACTGCGATATCAGTCTCGAGCTGTTCGATTGTCAGGTTGTTCAGCTTGATGACGTCTGAGTCGTCAGTGAGTTTCTCGCCGCGGAGATTATTGGCCAGCCTCGCGACGATAGGCGCGATCCGCTCACCAACCTGTGTATCGGTGATTTCACCCTGCCCGACAATGCCGTTGCTATCGCTAAGAGCAAAATGGACCCACGTCGTCTCAGGTCGTACTTCAATCGAATTGAAACTCAAACCCGTAGGCGTGAACCATTCACCTGCTATTGACAATTAATGTTTTCTCCGTGAATCCGTACTTGTTCCTAAGGCACGAATTTATCAATTCGTGCTTGAATTTAAAGTTGCCATCCTGAGACCCTCCGACAGGGCCCATGATGATTGTCAGCAAGTGTTGGCTAGATTGTTGAACTAGCTAATTACGCCCGATTTGGGTTTACTCGGTACTTGGCGTACTTATCATCGTTGATGAACTCGTCGATAACGATCTTCTCGCCATCAAGATCGTTCGAGATGTTCGCTGCGAGTACTGCCGCAAGCGAGTTGATCGAGGAATTGAATGAGTTCAAGCGATTTTCAGGCTTGCCCTCGGTGATGGAAGTAGCGAACGCCTGTCCGATAGCGCGTGTGCTTTCTTTGCCCATCGCAGTCGTATGAGGACCTGCCGAAATCACCTTGCGAACCTGATCGATAGTCGGGTTCTTAGCCGGTGGCCAGTCGCCATCGAACGTGTAGTCGACAAAATCGTCTTCGAGCTTGATCGTTCCGTGAGTGTGAATAATCACATCGAATCGACCGTTGTAGTACGAACGAGCCGGCTTGGTGAAAATGATGTTCGCAACACCACCCTTTTTCATGCCGTAAGTCACAGTGTAGGCAATCGGATTGTCGCCTTCAGCTTCGTGCAATTCGGCAGGACGGTCGGTGTAAGTCGCTCGAACCCAGTCAACATCGTCGCTCGTCCAGTACCGCATGATGTCGGTCTGGTGAATTCCGGCTTCCACAACCGATGTACCCGACCATGCTTTGTTGGCAGTCCAAACTCGGTTTGCTGGGCCACCCTGCTCTTCAGTTCGAGTGTGCTTCACGCCGTGACCCTCGACTGCGCCTTCGGCGATCATGGTCATTGCAGCAACCCACTTGTCGCTGAGGTAATTGTGGATATCGGTGTAGCCACGATCGTGTCGCATCTGGAAACCGACGGTGCTTGGCACGCCCGACTTCGTGATTGCGGCATCCTGAGAAATAATGTCGTCCAAGAAAAGCGACTGAGGCTTTTCAGCGAGAATAGCGATTCCGCGCTCTGCGGCTCGTTCGATTTCGCCTTTGTGCTGGTTTGGCGGGATGACGAACCAGATAGCGTCGACCAAGCCCGATTCGATCATGCCATCGGCACTGTCGAACATCTTGATTCCAGCTGAAGAGTAGCCCTCAACAAATTTGTTGATCTTGCTGTCTTCAAGGTTCTCTGGGTAGGGATCGGCGAGAGCAGTGATCTGCACCATCTCGTCGGCCTGCATGCCTACCAATCCCTGAACGTGCTGAAGCCCACGCTGTCCAACACCAACTAATCCAACGCGTAGGGGTCCTGCCATGAGTAATTTTCCTTGTAACCAAAATAAAAAGCAGTCGGAATACGAATTCGTACATGAAATCTTCAAACCGGCTGCGTAAATCGCTCGAAAATCTTACACCTGAGACTGTCTATACGGGTCGAACAATCGGGCGATGCATAAACATGTAGTAGAGTGCCGTTTTGTTAGCGAAAAAGCTGTTTATTGAAACGGCCTCGACGAAATGGAATGGTATATGCACGATAAAGTCGAAAAACTTCTTTCAAGCACGAGCCATGAAACGTTCACGACTATTGCTCGTGGAGCCCTCGTTGATTCGACCGCCACAGTCACCGAAACACCTACGTTCAAGGAAATTACGACCAGTCACAACGATCAACGTACGATCGGGATCGTCAAAGTCTCCGGAAACGCTAAAGTGACAAGTGGCACGAAACCGTGGTCATCGGTTGTGAAGATCATTGATCCCAACATTGACGAAGGCGATGCTGACAGATGGGTTTCGGTTGATGTTGAACAACACGTCTATGAACAAAAGCTCTTTGGAAGTGATGACGAAGATTTCCGTCCTGCCAAGTCATATTTAGTCGAAATCAATTCGGACGACATTCGAATCTTATGGCTCGAAGACATGCCAGATGCCATCCAACCTCCTTGGGATTTCGCGAGTTATCTGAACGCGGCGAACCACCTCGGGTCTTTCAATGGCAAGCATGCAAACTCAATAAAACAACTTCCGTTCTCGTAAACACCGACCTGTATTTCGAGCGTTGGGGCACCAACGATTTCGAATCACGTGCACAAAATCTACAGAAGCTAGAACACTCAAATGCAGTGCGTGAGGTTTATCAAGACACGCCACTGCAGTCGGTTGCGGAGTGCGCCTCGTTAGCAAATAAAGGTTTTGATAGAGCACACTCAGTGACACATGGGCTCACATTCGGTGATAGTCACGCAAGAAATATGTTTCCGAGTGAAACCGAAACCGTCGGGATCGCTTGGGCAGCTCTCGGAAATGATCCCGTCGGAGTCGATATTGGAGTTCTAATAGGTTCAGGAATGAGTTTTGGAGTCAAACAGGCGCGAATGGTCGCACCCGCTGAACGAGATATTTATGATTCCTACGTGAAAGGGCTCAGAGGCACCGGTTGGGACGGTGACATGGATCACCTGAGAATTGGTTTCTTCGGCCAATTCGCGGGCTACACGCTGGCGATTAGTACTTCTGTCGCCAACTTGTCCACCTACGAAGGCGATCGCCGTGAGTGGGTTGAAAAAAGATTCGGCGTTCCGGTTGATGAAATTCCTAGCCAAATGGCTCCCCCAATCGCCCTTCTCCCAAAATACGTCGAAGAGTTGGAGCAGTTGCTCTCATCATCGACGTCGTTGAAACAATTCGCAGCCAAATAACCGTCGAAACGTTCACTACTGTCGCTCGTGGCGTGCTGGAAGATACGACTGCAACACTTGGTGGTACGCCAGTTCTCAATGAAATAACTGCCGACCACAACGACAAGCGCACGATTGGACTTTTTATCGTTACCGGCGAAGCACTCTTGTCAGGCAAACAGCGATCGTGGTCTGCCGTGCTCAAACTCATCGATCCTTCTGAGACGGTCGGTTCGGGCATTATCGAAAGCGAGCTTCAGGTCTACGAATTGGGAATCTTTTCGTCTGACGCTGTGCCATTTCGATCAGCAAAGTTCTATCACTCCAAAACGCTCGACAACGGAATGCTGACGCTGTGGCTCGAAGACCTTTCAGGATCACCTCAGCCACCGTGGAACTTAGAGCAATTCATCTCTTCGGCGAATCATCTGGGCCAGTTCAACGGATATCACTACCTCAACAAAACTGAGGTTCCGTTCGAGATACTGACCGACCGATTTGCCGACCGGCTAAACATGTCTGAATTTCGTTCTGATTCAATTCGACTAGTCGAAGAAAAGAACTCGACCGCTATACAAGCTGCCTATCGCGATACTCCGGTCGAAACGGCGACTCGGATTGCCGAACTCACCACTCAGCTCATCGAAGTTAGCAAATCTCTGCCTCACGGTTTGGCATTCGGGGATAGTCACCCAAGAAATTTGTTTCCGGTTGAATCGGGAACTGCCGGGATTGATTGGGGCACTACGACGATGGATCCCGTCGGTGCAGACGAGGGAATGCTAACCGGGCCGTCGCTCACGCTCGGCCTCGACGAGGCCAATCTTGTTATTCAGAACGAACGAGCAATCTTCGAGTCGTACGTAGGTGGGCTGACATTAGCTGGTTGGACAGGCGATCTGAACAACATAAGACTGGGTTACCTTTGTTCGTTCACCAATTTTCTCAATGCCGTCAACAGCTTCCTCGTGAACATTCCAAACTACGAATCACGCAGAGAATAGGTCGAACGCAGATTCAAAACCCCATTCGACGATATTCCTAATCTGATAGCCCCTGTCGTCGCCGAATTTCCGAAATACGCCGGTGAATTGGATCAACTGCTTAACTGAGCCTCGTCCGACAGAGCATACCTATTGCCGTTTCGGCTCCTCGGGTGTTCAATGCGCTCTAATGTTTCTGCGGTAACTCGTCATGTCCCCCTTCCTTCGGAAAGGGGCTAGGGGATGGGTAGATTGCAGCGGCGACCAAGTCATCCGATGACGCCCGGAGCTAATTACGATCAAAGTCACAGCAGTAACAACCCTTCCCGTTGACCGTTTCAACTACGTGAAAGTCGAAACCGACGAAGGAATCACCGGCGTCGGCGAGCTTCATCCTGCATCAGGTACCGGCGGTACACCGTTCGTGCCGCGAGCAGCAGTCGAGTACTGCGCAGAATATTTGATAGGCAAAGATCCTTCCCACATCGAACGACACTGGCAGCACATGTTCCGCAGGCAGCTGTTCAGGGGCGGATCGGACATGATGGCGGCTATCGGTGCCATCGATATTGCCCTTTGGGACATCAAGGGCAAGGCTCTCGACAAGCCGGTTTACGAACTGCTGGGTGGCCCCGTTCGAGAGAAAGTTCGCCTGTATACGCATTTAGGCGGCAATTCTCCCGAAGCGCTGGCTGAAGAAGCAGCGGCACGGGTCGAAGAGGGATTTACTGCTCTTCGCGTTTATCCGTTCGGCGATTTCGGTAATTCCGATTTCGAAGAAGGACTTGGACTCGAAAATATGAGCTTCACCGGCATGCAGAACAACGCCGTTGAGCGCATTGCAGCCGTTCGAGAAGCTGCTGGACCCGATACCGACATCATGATCGACGTTGTGAACCGCCTAACGCCCGCAGAAGCCATCGGATTGGGTCGTGCTTTAGCACCGTTCAACTTGTATTTCTACGAAGACCCTATCGAGCCGGAAAACATGGATCAGTGGGGCTGGGTTGCTCAACAGCAGCCGATTCCGCTTGCGATGGGCGAACGTCTGTACACGATCTACCAATTCCGCGATTTGATGAACCATCAGGGTGCGGCGTTTGTTCGACCTGATCTTTCACTGGCTGGCGGAATAACCAACGTGAAAAAAATCGCGGCGATGGCAGAAGCAGCCTACGTTGGCGTAGTTCCGCACAATCCGCTGAGCTGCGTGCTTACAGCTGCATGCGTGCAAATCGACGCAGCAGTGCACAACATTTCAGTTCAGGAATACCCATACGACGACGATCATGGCATCAAGGCCGAACTCGTGAAAGAGCCTCTCAAACGAGTAGGCGGCTACCTAGAAGTGCCAACCAAACCCGGCATAGGCGTCGAACTAAACGAAGAAGCCTTCAAGCACTATCCGCCAGTGCCGTACGACAGGCCAGCGTTGATCAACCCTGATGGATCGCTGCGTGAGTATTAGCCCCTGATGACTCGTCGTCGCCGGTGTAGGCCCAACCACCCAGCGTCAACGTTGTGCCTATCGCTAACAGGCTTGCGACCATCGCTCCTTCAAGACCGAATATGGTGCTGACTGCTGCTCCGCCGAGGACGATCGCTAGCACCAGTTCTACCCCGCAAATCAAGCCGATAATCCATGCCAGGTATTTGGTGCTCTTCATGAACGGTCTGCATTTGCGCAGGTAGCGGGATCGTTGCATCCGCAGGCGCTAATTGCTTCAAGCTTGGAAATCATTGTTTTGTACGAATCCCGAGTGGCGGTCATCTCGACAATCTTGTTCGCGACAAGTTCATGCCAATCGCCCGACTCATCATCCAAGATCGATTGAATCTCTTTTAGAGAAAGTCCAACCGACTTGCATTGCTGGATGAACGACACTCTTTGGATCGATTCTTGGCCGAAGTGGCGATTTCCTCCGATACGGGCGACATTCGGAGTCAAGCCAAGTTCGTCGTAGTACCTAAGTGTTGAAACTGTCACGCCGGCCGATTTTGCCACTTCGCCGATTGTCAGCAATTTTTCTAACACCACTAATTATTCCCTTCAGAAAACAGCGAATGAATCGCGCGAACCGTGTCGATCTCCTCAGAAGTGATCTGGAAACCCACATGGTCACCCGACTCCGTGATCTCAAACAGCATCGACGGACAACATTCGGCCTCTGCAGCAGCGAAAACCTGGATGGCCTGAGCCATCGTGCTCGGGACTTTCGCCGAAATACCGTTCGCTAGTTGAACGACCGACGATATATGAGATTGGATCGAGCTCCAACCTGTGAGTCGACCGTCAGATTCAGCGGGTGATAATTTGCACTCAATCGGAATATTTATGGTGTTCATTCCAATACCCTACGATCTCAAGTCGACTTGATGTCAAATTATGATTGCCTATGTGGGTGACAATTCGCATTACCTCCCTCACAATCGCTGGCTGATTCGCTCAATCGTTCGATCCGTACGTTTGACCCTGATCTGCATCGGGGTGACACTCGTTCCGATAGATCCTGAAAATGAATTCAGGATGACAGCTGACACGATCTAGTCCCGGACCTGAAGACGAATAATGCCTACATCTCCCACTTCCTACGATCTCGTAATTTCTGGCGGTCGAGTTCTCGACCCTGCCAACAACGTTGATGCCAAGCTCGATATCGCCGTCAGCAACGGCAAGATCGCTGCTGTTGAAGCCAATATCGATGCTTCAGCGAGCAAGCGAGTTGTCGATGCCAGCGGACTCGTCGTAACGCCGGGCCTGATCGATCTGCACACTCATGCTGCGGGCGGAATTCGTAAGCCGGTTAACGACGACTTCATGGTCGACCCCGATACGGCTGGCGTAAGCGCGGGAATTACGACCATCCTAGATGCCGGTTCTATCGGCGCATTAAACTCTGGCGGACTCGTCAACTATCTCGTTCCAAACGCCAAAACCCGCCTTTTGGCGCTTCTCAACATCGGCAAGATGGGTGTTGCCAATCTTCCTGAAGTCAAGTCTTCAAGCGATATCGATCACGCTTCGTCAGTTCAGGTCATTCAGTCGGCTCCGAACATCATCAAAGGCGTGAAAGCCCGAATGGTCACACCCGGAATTACGGCCCTCGGAAACGACATGCCAAAGGCAGCTAAGGCGATTACCGACGAAGCTGGCGGTTTTGTGATGGTTCACGTCGGAGATATCGCCGCGCAAGATCCGATCGCAGCCGATCTCACCCCGACTCTGCTAACCGACATTCTCACCAAGGGTGATGTGGTTACTCACACCCTGAGCGGTGCAGTTGGAGCACTACTCGCAGACGGATCACTTATTTCTCAGGCTCAGGAAGCCCGCAACAACGGTGTTTACTTCGATGTTGGTGTCGGTGGAGGAAACTTCACGTTTGCGTCGGCGCAGGCAGTTATCGACCAGGGATTCATGCCCGACACGATCAGCTCCGACATCACTGCGATGGGCATTTACGCCGGTCCGGTTTTCTCGCTGACCGAGTGCATGGGCAAGGTGATGACGTTGGGAATTTCGTTCGAGGATGCGATTAAAATGACTACTTCAAAGCCAGCCGAAATTCTTGGAATCGCAGATGACCTTGGCTCGCTAAGCGTTGGGACTACAGCCGATATTTCGATAGTTGATCTCGTTGAAGGCGATTTCTCGTTCATCGAGTCTTCAGGGACTACGAAAGCTGGTTCACAAGCGATCAAGCCGGTTATGGCGATAAAAGACGGCGTTCCACAGCCACTCGACCATGGACCTCGACCCTGGGGCTGGCTTCCGGCTCAGAACGGATAGCTCCAGAATCTCTGAATTTTCACTATGACCATCTCTCAAGAACATTTTCGATCTGAATTAGAAAAACTCCCTCGCTTCAAGCTTTCGCAGCTGAACACGCCGCTGGAGCCTCTCGACCGACTGCAGCAAGCTCTGATCGACCAAGGTGTTGACGTCCCGAATCGAATGCTAGTTAAGCGTGACGATGTGACCGGATTGGCGTTCGGTGGCAACAAGGGTCGGCACTTCGAGTTCGAGATCGCCCACATTCTCGAAGGCGGCTTCGATACCGTCATCAACATCAATCACTACCACTCGAATCAGGCTCGATTCATCGCCGCAGGGTGCGTCAAAGCCGGACTGAAATACCACATCGTTTCTACCGATATGGTCACAGCTCCGATAACAGGCAATTTGCTGCTTTGCAAGCTGATGGGAGCGGTTATCCACCGTTCTCCTAACGAATACGGTCGCCAAGTGGCGGACAAGATTTTCAAGGAAGAGACCGCGTCGGGCCGAAAGCCTTACATCCTGCCCGACGATCCATTCGTTGACGTGATGGGCATGATCGGCTTTATCGAAGCTGGTCTTGAACTTGAAGATCAACTCGCCGAGTTACAAATCGATGGGCCAGTTCGTTTTTGGGGTCTTACGGGTCGTTCGATCGCGGGATTACGCCTTTATGCCAAGAATCGTGGGCTCGATTGGCGAGCGACTGCTTGCCAGTATTCGCCAGGCACAATTGAAGATTTCCAGAACGTAACTGCCGATCGGTCGAAGCAGGTTGTCGAGATGTTCGATCTTGAGCAGCCACTAGACACTGACGATCTGCAGGTTTTAGAAGACTATCGAGGTCCGGCCTACGGCGAGCCGGATGATCGAGTGATAGAAGCGATTCAAATGGTCGGAAAGGCAGAAGGGCTCATTCTCGATCCAAACTACACCGGCAAAGCGATGTCAGGCCTAATCGGCGAATTCCGAGGTGGCAGAATTAACCCCGAAGAAACGATCGTATTCATCCACTCCGGCGGACTCCCCCAACTCTTCGCCCACGCCGATAAATTCGTCGACTAATGTGGTCGTTGGTGAACCCAAGCCGACAACGTCCAACCTTGTCACCCCGATGAAAATCGGGGTCAAACGTTCAAACCCGCCTACCAATCACTCGTACCAACCGCCTGACAGGTCCAACCAATCCGGATTTGCTTTCTCAATCAATTCGACTTTCCATCGTCGACACCAATTCTTGATCTGTTTTTCCTTCAACAACGCCTCATTAACATCATTTGTCTCGTCAAACCAGACCAGCATGTCGGTTGAATAGTGCTGCGTAAATTGCGAACCACCACCCGATTTATGCCGCCAGATTCGGGCATGAAGATTCCCGGTTACTCCCGTGTAGATCATGCGACCTTTATTAGCGAGCATGTAAATGTAATATGAACGTGTTCCGTGATTCATTTGTCAGCGAGGTAGGTTCGTTTGACCCCGATTTTCATCGGGGTGACAGTTGATTGATTTCAGGTGAGACTAACGATTTACCCCGGTACCTCAAACCACACAAGACACTCGACACGATTACAATTCTCGACTCAGCCAAATTACGTAAACTCACAGAAAAAGTGCCACTGGCACCAGCACGATGACACAACACCTCACGCCCGACGAACTTCAAGCCAAGATCGACAAGCTTCCTCGGATGAAAATCGCACATCTTCCGACTCCGCTCGAAGAGATGCCGCGATTAACCGAACGACTCGGTGGACCGCAAATCTGGATCAAGCGTGAAGATATGACCGGCCTCGCGTACGGCGGGAACAAAGCTCGGCACTACGAGTTTGAAATGCCGCATGTTGCCGACCTGGGCTACGACGTGATGATCAACGTCATGGACTATCACTCGAACAACGCTCGAATGACAGCCGCCGCCGCCAACAAAATCGGCATGCGCTACATTCTCGTGCTCAAGAACGCAGCGAATCGCAACGTTCAGGGCAACCTGCTGATCGACAAGATCCTTGGGGCTGAACTGCACCTTCTCGACGAGTATCAGTCGGGAGATGCCGAAGGCTATGCAACTCGCCTGAAAGAAGAATTGGAAGCTGAAGGGCACAAGCCTTACCTGATTCAAGACCACCTCTTCCCGCGAATCGTTGGAATGGTCGGATTCGTTCAGGCTGGCATCGAAATCCTCGAACAGATCAACGAAAACGATCTCAAAAACGTTCACATCATCGGTGTAGCGGGACGATCGCTTTGCGGGCTTATCGTCGCTGCGAAATCGATGGGGCTTGACTGGAAATTCACAGGCGTAACGGTGAACTACGACGTCCCGTTGGACGGATACATCTTCCAACACAGCGAGGACCTTAAGAAGGCACTCGATTTACCGGTGACGTTCGAGCAGGGCGACATGCGAGTACTCGACCAATACGTTGGCGAGGGCTACGGCGTGTTGAGTGCACAGGTCAATGAGGCAATTCACATTGCCGCTCAAACCGACGCAATTATTTGCGACCCTAACTACACGGGTACTGTGATGGCTGCTTTGATCGATCAGGTCGAAGAGGGCGGATTCTCCAACGACGAAACGATCATATTCCTGCACACCGGCGGACTTCCTGCCGTGTTCACTTTTGCTGATCAACTGGCGGCGTTCAAGGGCTCGGTTCAGGCCCGAACGTAGCGTGCGCCCGCTAGAAATCACTGAGGGACAGCGATCATGAATATGTGGAACAGAGGCGGCGGCGATCGCGACCCCGATGGTCGGCGGTCAGTCACGGTTCGCCAACTAATCATCCGGTCTATTTTTTACGTGATCATTTTCGCCCTAATCATCTGGTGGGCAAAGGGGTAATGGAGTAACCCTCTCGTTCGTATTGTGAGAAATTCCATCCGTCTATGATGTGCATACGGCATTGCTTCGAACTTATTTTTTAAACGCTTGAAGCTCGAAACGGAGAACCGACGTGCAGCACCATAATAATCACGATGTCGGCGGCAAGATTCTAGTGAAGGGCATGGAAGTTCAGGCCCAGTCGAAGCGGAACCGCCACTACGCCAACCCACCAGAAGAAGGCGACCAAGATAAAACTACTCGTGATGCTGTTTATCTTGGTCGCCTTCTTCTGGTGGGTTTACGGCTGGGGAGAGCCTGTGTGAACAATCACGATCCCGGAACACAATGGGTTACTTCTTGGAGCGATATTCGATGCGTTCAAAAGTGATCCGAGAAAGCCAAAACACTCGTCACTTTGGGTTCGAATTGGTCTGACTCTGCTGAAATTGACGGCGATCAGCTTACTGGCGATGTCACCGTTTATTCTTCTAATACTATTGATCGCCTTGTAGGCACAGTGGCATTCATTTCGTCATCGAAACGGAAACTCGGTAGTTAGGCATCATAAGAACATGAACGCCCCCCGATTCAATTACTCAACGAAGAGGAACTGAATAATGCCACCGAACGACCCGATGCTCGGTTCCCGGATGGAAAGTCGTGCAGCCGAAGGACGAGCGAGGAGCCAGCACCCCCATGTACGACGCGGATCTTCCATGAAGGGTATGTCGATCGTCCTCGCCATACTGTTGGTGTTATCGGCAGCGATGATCATATGGATCGTTACAGATGACGTTCCAGTGCCAATGATTGACGAACCCCAATCAGATCAGAGCCAAAGCCAACCCTGATCGCCGTCAACATACCCAACGACCACATAAAAACTGATCAAATAAAAAGACCGGTCCCAACTAAATGGAACCGGTCTTTTTATTTTCGATCGTTTAGTCGAACTGCGAGACTACGAAGTTACGGTGCTGATCTTGTCAGCAACTCGAGCCATTCCTCGGGAGAAGCGTGGTGTGAGGTAACCCTCGAAGATTCCAGCGCCGAATGCGAATGCAAACAGTGCCAGCTGACCTGCAAAGATTCCCGTTCCACCGTAACCGGCCAAGAAAGCCACTCGAGTCGTTGATTCCTGATCGGAAACCAAAGGCAGCGAGATGATCCCGGCACCAAACAGTGCGAACACTGCCAGAGCCAAAACTCCACCAACCAACGGTCGAGCCAAGCCGACCATGAATAGCGCTACTTTTTCGGTGTATTCCAACTGCATCGTCACTGTTCGCAGTAGCACTGTGAAAGCACTTCCTGCGATACCGAAAATGATGGCTGCAAATACGATATCAAGCGGAGTCGATAGGAATAGAGCTTCAACGCCGGACACGGTCACCGTAACAACCGCCAAAGCAGCCGCCAGCAATGTGAGACCAACCATCGGCGAAACTATTCGTCGAAGCATCGTTCGAGAATGGATCATCTCAGATACGTTTGCGTTTAGTGTTCCTAAAATCTGTTCGCCATCCCTAAGGACATCGATTCCACCAGACATTGCTCGATCTATCCAAGCTTGGAGATTATCGAGCATCTGGCCATGATCCTTGAGATTCGCACTGCGAACTCGGATCATCAATCGTTCAACCGAGGCTACGAATGGTGCTGATTCAGCGATCATTCCTCGTCCACTCTGTTGTGGAGTGATCTCTTCGGGCTCAAAGCGTACCGGTTCCGTCATATCGTGCTCCTCGTTAGTCAACACTGAGTCCTGAACTCAATCTTGCCAAATGGAGTGTGTCGACTACGCACCGGGAAGGCCGGTTCCTCATTGGTCGTCGCACACCACGGAAAGATGCCGCAAATCTAGCACTGAGAGCGGCTCGGGTCAATAATTCCGACCCGTTCTGAACTCAATACCAACGAAATTCGTCTAACCGCAAAACGAGCACAAATTATGGCTAGCGAAGCTGGTCGCGACGCTTCAACGCCTTCTTCGAGGAATACCAGACCCACCCGATACCAGCGACGAACGACAGAGATATCAGCGAGAACAGCGCGGTGCCCCATCCATTTCCAGTGCCGTCCCGCCCTCGGGAATCGACTTGAACAGTCATCACAGTCGTGCCTGTTCCAAGTTCAGTCTCAACCCCTACTTCCAACGCCCATAGACCCTCTGTTTCGAGATCAAGCTGTGAAAGGTAGAAGATGGGATCGACAGGAGAGTTCAATACCAGCGTGTACTGCGCTTCTCCGTGCTCAGCTGGTGCACCGAGCAGCGTGACTTTTGCATCGGTGATGTCTTCACCAGTAGCGGCATCACGAATACGCACAGCGAATCGAGATGTACCCACGATCGGGGTGACTGGACTCACTTGCAGTTGAATCATGTGTGAACCGGCCTGCGACTCACCAAGTATTCGATAGCCGACGATCGCTTCTTCTTGTTGAGCTTGCGCTTGGGCGACTACAGACAAAGCCGTGAAACTGGTCGCTATAGCTAAAATCACCGAGAAATACGCTAGTAGTCGTCGAGTTGGAAAATTAATCGTATTCAAATCTGTTTGAACGCTCGCTGAAGTGTCGAATCGACGCCGAATTGCTGGATGCCGTGCACCAGTTTTAGTTTTTGTGAATAAACTGCACCTAATTCTGCCGCAAGAATCGCGCAATAGCTTGGAAAGAACGAGGAACTTTAGTTGGCTCACTACGATCTGCTGATTCGTAACGGACGTGTACTCGATGCTGAATCTGGCTTCGATGAAGTAACAGATGTAGGAATCTCGAACGGAAAAATAGAGCGAATAGACCAAGACATCGACCCAGCTCTTGCTTCAGATACAGTGGACGCCACTAACCAATGGGTTATGCCCGGCATGATCGACACTCACGTCCATGTCGCCAACGCAGCAGATTTCGGACGAATTCGAGGACTCGGGCTTCAGATGGTCGCCGCAGCCGGCGCAACAACGGTCATCGACCTCGGCGGAAGCATCGATGCTCTTACCGCTGGAATCGCCGCACGCGGCTCTGGAGTGAATGTTGGCAGTCTCGGCTATCTAAAGCCAGGCGAGACCGTCCCTGAAGGACGACTCAGCTCTGATGCAATTCTCGAAATCGTCGGCACCGCCCTCGAAACTGGCTCCCTTGGGATCAAACTGTGGGGTGGCTACTATCCGTTCACTCCAGAAGAAACCGCCAACTTCATTTCAACAGCGAATCACCTCAACGCTTACGTTGCTTATCACGTCGGAACTATGGAATCCGGATCGAGGTTAGATGGACTACGTGAAGTGCCTTCTTTACTCGGCGGTACGGGTCGAGTTCATATCGCCCATATAAACGCCTATTGTCGGGGATCTATCCTCCCCGCGGAGGACGAAATTCGCGAGGCGCTCGATATTCTGCAGTCGATTCGAGATCAGGTCGTATCCGAAGTGCACCTTGCTCGACCAAACTTCACGCTCGGTAAGTGTGACGACGATGGCAACGTGCTCGCCAACGTTGTTGGAAACTGTCTCCGATTACGTGATTACGAGCCGACTGCCGATGGCATCCGAGCGGCTTTGCGGGATGGCTACGCCTCGACTGTTGACGAGACTCACACAGGGCTCGTCCTTGTAACTGGCGAACGAGGTGTTGAATTATTCGACCATGGCAATACCGATGTACCAATGAGCTTCCCAGTAAACAATGCCGAATCAGCGTTTCATCTCACTGCTGCGAAAAACGCTGATGATGAATTTATCGTTGATGCAATTGGAAGCGACGCGGGAGTATATCCACGAAACGTGAATATCGAACAGGCGATGCGGATGGTGAAATTTGGGGCTTTAGAGCCCCTTGAGATGGTTTCGAAGCTGAGTTTGAATCCGGCGAAAATGATCGGTCTCGGTTCAAAAGGGCGGCTTTCAGAGGGCTTCGATGCGGATGTAACAATCGTCGATTCGGTCCTCGGAAGAGCAAGCTACAGCTTCGTTGCGGGCAAGATGATCATGCTGACGGGTCGAGTGGTCGGTTCAGGCGGAACGATACTGACTACTGAACGAGGCGTGGACGCTGTTGAATCAACCGGCATACCGCACAAGGTAGTCGACCTAACCAAAGCGATGATGTACGCCGGGAGGGGCTGAAGTTAGCGCAACTTAGACAATGTTGCCAACACTGGATTTCCAGCGCGCCGCCGAGGGCCCTGGCGGGGTGTCGTCTCCACAGCACTAATCGCTCAATGTCATCCTGAATTCATTTTCAGGATCTATCGCTCACCCGTACCAATCGTTAGCCAAATCCAGCCTCTGAGGATTCTCAAACTCGACGAGGTTCATTTTCCACTGTCGTCGCCAAGTTTTTATCTGCTTCTCTTTGACGATTGCCACCGAAACATCATCGGTCTCCTCAAACCAAACAAGGTTGTGAATGCGGTATTTTGCCGTGTGTTCAGATCCTCGGTCAAATCTGTATTGCCATACCCGCCGCTGGAGGTCAGATGTTACGCCGGTGTAGAGCATCTTTCCGGAGTTTGAGAGGATATAGACGAAGTAACGATTGGATTGGCTACGCATGAGCTGAGGGCGCGCGGCGATAGATCCCTCGGATGCACTCTGGAAGTCGGCTGATCTCTTTTGGCGGCATACCGGTCCGACTGACTCAATCCCTACTCTTCTTCTGGGATCTCGACGTTTCGGAACGAGAAGTAGATGGCGAAGTCGTACGCCAACTTCAGACTGCCACCAATCAACCACGGTGCGACCGTGTACGCACCAGCCCACAAGAACCCGGTCACTGTCGAACTTGGCATCCGACCCAGTCCACGACCCAGATTCGCCGATCCAGCCATAACGGTGCGTTCTTCCGGGGGCACCAGCGCCATCATGTATGACTGCCTTGTCGGAACGTCCATCTCATCGAAAATTCCTCGCAGCATCCAAATTCCAGCGGCGATAGCCGCACTAGGTGCAAACGCGAACGCAATTAGGCAGATATTCGACGCCACTTGAGTCCAGACGAACGTATTGAGAAGCCCGATTCGCTTCGCTACTGATGGTGCAAGCCAGATCGAAACGAGGTTCAGCCCCTGAGTAGCGATCATGATCGCGGCGATCGTGCCTTCGTTCATGCCGTACTTATCGACCATCCAAAGCGCGAAGAAGGCATCGAAAATCATTCCACCCGAAAACGAGTCGACAGCAAACAGGCTGGAAATCTTCAGTATCGGTTTTCGAGAAGGCGTTTTGAATGGGTTTACAAGCAGATCGCCAGCGCTTGATTTCGATTCGATTGCAGAAGAAAGCCCCAGGTAAACGACTGCGCTTAGAAGGTTGATTCCTAGGTAGATCGCCAGCAGCACTTTGTAGGCGTCGATCAACTCCCAACCCCGAACGCCAATCAGATAGGTCGCTATTCCAACCAACGCGCTTCCAAGTGCTCGACCTCCCGCTGAAGACACCGATAAGTTCGAGAATGCTCTTGTCCGTGTTCGTGAATCGGTCACTTCTGTTAGCGACGACTGTTCTAGCTGAAGACTCGGGCCCCAGTGCATACCGCTTCCGGCGTAGGACCCGAAGAACGATGCGAGTCCGATTAGCCAGACGTTCTCGGTGAAGAAGAGCATCACCATCGCCCCGGCGGTGACCAAAGCGATGATTACGAACCAGGCACGTCGTGAAATGACGTTCGCACTGAACATTACGACTAACGACAGTACGAATCCACCGATAAGGCTAGAGCCAAGCACGAGCCCGATCTGCGGGATGGAAAGCCCGATTTCAGCGAGGTATATCGCCAGAATGACGGCGATTAGCCCACGACCCATATCGCGCAAGCCTCGACCTGCGTAAACGATCAGCGCGTCGAACGAAGGTCGACCTGACGGGTCAGTGATGACGGTTTGGGTTGAAATTGAGGAGTCTTGGGAAGTCATGTTCACTCGGAATTATCGAAGTCCGGAGTGTAGACCTGTCCCGCGGCATGTCGCTACGTTGGTTCGAATCTTGCTTCGATTTTGACAAGCGATTAAAACAACACACCCGTGGCGATTCCGCCACGGGTGTGAATTTTGTTCATTGAGAGCAATTACCGGTTACGGCTTGCCCTTAGGTTTGTCCTTGCCTGAACCTTTGTCGTCAGGTTTGCCACCACCGGAGTTGCCGGAGTTCCCGCCGCCGGAGTTACCACTGCCGGAATCTCCAGAACCGCCGCTTCCAGAACTTCCGGAGCCGGAGCTTCCGGAACCGCCAGAACCACGATTCGTGTTCTTGTCCTTAGCGCCCTGGGCCGCGCCCTTCTTGTCTTCAGGTGCGTTTCCGACTGTCTTCTCAAGACGCTCTTCTCGGCGAACTTCTTGTTCAGCTTTCTTTTCAGCAAGCTTCTCAGCGAGTCCTTCATTCTTCTCAGCGAGTCGAGTGAGACGATCATCAACTGTGCTTGAACTGGTCGAGCCGGTGATCTTTTTACCACCACCGCGACCGGTCTTAGTGATCAGACAAACGTCTTCACCCGCGGTGCCTTCATCGCCCTCAAGTTCAGTTTCGTTGCCTTCTTCATCGAGAACAGTCGTAGTGCCATCACCGGTTTCGGCAACGACAACGCACTCATGCTGTCGAGTTGCTTTCGAAGGCACGATCGTAATTCGAAGCGCAGTCACATCTTGTCGGAACGAGGGTGCCAAAGGCTCTGGTGCAGGCTCGGTTTCTGTACCGGTGTCTGCAAGATTCGAAGGCACACTCAGATCAGGATCCGTGCTCGTGTCATTCGAAGTATCCGGAGAAGTCACATCAGGATCTGTGCTCGTGTCATCCGAAGTATCCGGAGAAGTCACATCAGGGTCCGTGCTTGTGTCGTCTACGTCAGAAGGAGCCGAAAGATCAAGATCCTCAGGATCACCATCATCGTCTTTCGGAGCGTCTGGTGCCTTGTTCAAAAGCACACCGGCGCGATCACCGACATTGATGTCTTCCAGAGTGATCGTGTCGCCCTTCGACTTGATGATCGTGCCTGAATCAACATCGATAGTTACGTTACCGAACTTGGTTTCAACAACAATGCTGCCGCCACCAACTCCGACAACGGTTCCTGATACTCCACGACGGGTCAACTGACCAGGTGGAACTTCGGCATCACTTGAATCGGCCGAAACCGTAGCTGCCGTGATCGTCGACGCCAGCAACAGCGAGATGATCGAAAGCAGTGCAAACGGTTTGTAAAAATTTTGAATATTCATCTTGTAGTTATTATCCCCTAAGCGGCCGGCTCATAAATAATCAGTATCACTATGCTGGATTCTTCACCAGCAGATGTACTCGCCACGACTTCGATCACATTGGGACCTTCGTCCAGTGTTACGGTCGACGTAAACGTACCGTCGATCGCAACGTCAGGAAATTCATCGTTGACGCTTACCAGTGCGTCCACTGCAGTACGACCGACAACTTCAAACGTGTCCGTAGTAACGATTGCTTCGCCGTCAGATGGTTCTGCGATATGCAGGAAGAACGCACCCGTAGCATCAGGTCGGGGTTGCCGTTGGCTCAGGTGTGGCTGTCGGCGGGACTGCGGTTGCGGCAGCCTGCGTTGGCTTAGGCGACGTCACCTTAGTTGGAACTGGCTTCGGAGTCGGCTCCGGAACAGGCTTACCTGTTAGAGCAACCGCAGCGGAACCTTCTTCACCAGGATCGCCTACAGCAAGCTTGATGACTGGCTTGAACAAGAATCCCTTGGGGCCTCGTGCAACCAGCGATTTATCAACTTCGAAATCAAGGCTGATGAATGTTTTTTCATCAGCTGCTAGTTCAAACGTTCCTACCAGTTTGATGGTATCGCTTGGAACTTCTGCGATCACGATCTCGCCGTCTATTTCGATTTCAACTTCTGGAACCGAGAGGCGAATTTGGGTGTACCTGCCGACAGGAAGCTCAGCAGAACCCAGTACAGCTTCGACGCCTTCAAGGGCGAGAAGCTCGAATGTGATCTCTTCGTCGATCACAGATACCCAACCTTCACCAGCGATCGAAACTTCGATGTTGTCTGTGGTTACATATACGGCAGTGATCGAAGGGTCAGGAGCGTCGGTAACTCGAACTTCAAGCGTGCCAGTGTTCGATGTTCCCGCGCCACCAGAAGTCGATGACTTAACGGTCGAAGTCAGTGCCGGTGCGACGGTCGATTCAGACTGCTCGTCATCTCCACCACTACACCCTATGATCGCTAGAGCCACAAGGCCCAGCAGCATCAATATTAAATACGGTTTGTTCAGACTCACTTGATTCTCCAATAGCGCTCTTCGAATTCAGGCATCGAAGGATACTCGCAAAGTACTAGTTTTGATCACAAATCCGTCAGAAAACGATAATAAATTGGCCAGACGCGAAACGTGCCGAAGGATTCATTCGCAACATGCGGCAGGCAACCAAATAGTTAGTTATGAATCTCATCGGCACGACTTCGATAAAAATAGGATCGCTTCGGCATCGTTACGATGGGGTTACCGCGTACATTACCGTTCGATTACCGTGTTCATTACGGGCCGATTACGGCTGGTGAAACCACTGTGAACCAGTGCGCCTCTGTAGAATCGCCGAAAACAATTCACCAGCTATCAGCTCTCGTTCAGGATTCACTCTCGATTTGGCCACTTCACAGCACTTCGACACGGTTCTACAAAACGGTCGTGTCATCGACCCAACAAACAATATCGATGGCAATTTCGATGTTGGTATACGACACGGAAAAATCGCTTCGATAGCAGAGTCGATAGCGCCGGAAATGGCCGACGACATAATCGACGTCTCTGGCCAGATCGTGATGCCGGGTCACATCGACACCCACGCCCACCTGTCGAGTCCGTTCAACAGCAACGTCGACCGCGCTTATGGTCACGCCATGCTTGTCGAATCGGGAACCACTACCGCACTCGATCTCGCTGGCGACCCTACTGCGATGGTCACCGGCATGATTCAGCGTGGCGCCGGACTCAACGTGGCTTCTCTTATGGGATTGGTTCCGCACCAAACAGTTTCGGAAGACGATCCACGGCCTGCGGTTCTCCGAGACGCTATCGCCGATGTGAAGAAACGCGGTGGGTTCGGCGTAAAAATGCTTGGCGGCTACCACCCCTTCACTCCCGAAGCTTCGAGCGATGTAATTACGGCTGCGAACGAACAGTTGGCATGGGTCGCATTTCACGTTGGTACAAAAGATTCCGGAAGCGATATGACGGGTCTTCGCGAAGTGCCCGGAATTACCGGAAAAGGTCGACTCCATGTCGCACATATCAACTCCTACACACGTGGAATGATCGATCAGCCGCACGAGGAAGTTCAAGAAGCTCTCGGGATGATCGAGAAGATGCGATCGCAGTGGATCACCGAGGCGTACTTGGCGCAGGCAAACGGCACGAACGGACTCTGTGACGAAAACGGCGATGTGGTCTATAACGTGGCTCAGAACTGTCTAAAAGCCCGTGGTTATCCGACTACGGACGAAGGCGTGAAAGCATCGCTCATGGACGGCTACGGCTCGGCGTTGGTCGAACGAGGCGGGCGTGTGATCGCTGTCACCGGCAAAGAGGCGGTCGATATCTGGGAAGCCGCTTCAACCGATGCTTCGCTCAGTTATCCGGTGAACCCTCCGACCAGTGCGTTCAGCCTCGCCACTGCCAAATACGATGATGGCACTTTCAGGGTCGACGCTATTTCTACCGATGGTGGTTCGCTTCCTCGCAACGTAGCTATCGAACGCACGATGGCTCTCGTGCAGTTCGGCGCGCTAAGCATGGACGAAGCGGTGATCAAACTTAGTTACACACCTTCACGAATGCTCGGGTTACTCAACAAGGGGCACTTCACTGAAGGCGCAGATGCTGATGTGACGGTGATAAACGCCGGCACTGGCAAGGCATCGATGTCTCTCGTAGCTGGCGAACTGATCATGCTGAACGGTCGAGCCATCGGCAAAGGCGGAACATGGCTGGTGCTCGAAGAGGGCAAAGACGCCGCGGCTGCCACCGGCTTGCCATATGAAGTCGTAAATCTGGAAAATAGCCGTCTCTACGAGAACTGGAACTGATACGTAATTTTTCAGGTGTGAATAGAACTAATACCGGTTCGTAAAAGGATCACAGGAATGTCTCTAAAAGATCGCATAGGTGTCGACGCAGGTAAGACCCGATTGGAAGACGCAATCCAGTGGGCGATAGATAACGAGTTCTTTTTCCTAGATTTCAACGCCGACGCCGGGCCGAATCACATGGAATCGTGGACACCTGAACGAACTCGCACAGTGCGTGACATATGCGAATCGAACGGCATTTCGATAGGACTGCACACGCTCTCAGCCGTGAACGTCGCTGAGTTCTCGCCGTACGTTTCTCGTGCAGTCGAGGAGTACATGCGAGCGAGCGTCGATCTCTCGAACTCGCTGGATTGCGCATGGACGGTCGTTCACGCCGGTTATCACTTCAGCGGCGATATTCCTGAACGTAAAAAGGCGTCACTCGATCGACTCAAACGAATTTGCAAGTACGGCGCCGATACTGGTCAGAAAATACTTCTTGAAAATCTTAACTTCGAGCCTGACAAGGCTGAAGTTCACTACATGGCACACACAGTCGAAGAGACTCGTGAGTACTTCGACGAGATTCCACCAGAGCACATGGGCTGGGCTTTCACCGCAAATCATTCACATCTCGTCCCAGACGGCATCGATGGATTCTTAGACGCTTTCGGTATCGACCGAATCGGCGAAGTGCGATTAGCCGACAATCATGGCGACTACGAAGTTCACCTGATTCCTGGCGAAGGAACTCTGGATTTCGCAAATATGTTCAATCGACTCGAAAGTGCCGGATACAAAGGGCACTATTCGATGGCGTACGGCTCCGATCAAGAACGAATTGATTCCCGCAATCATCTAATCTCGCTGGCATAAGCTCTAAAAAATACCGAAAGGCGAATCCGTGTACAACATCGAAGAAATCGATCCAAATGCGCTCTTCCCAAAGGGCGTGTCGCCTCACGGTCGCTCCACTCGTGCGCCCGCAACCGGAACGAAGGGCATGGTTGCCTCAGCGCACCCGTACGCCTCAAGAGCAGGACTCGATGTGCTTCGAGACGGCGGTAATGCATTCGACGCCGCAGTCGCCGTAGCTTCGACGCTGAACATTGCCGAGCCATACATGTCGGGAGTTGGCGGAATCGGCATCGCAATGGTTTATGTCGCCAAAGAAAAGCGCACTCGTATTCTGAACTTCTCTGGTCACGCTCCGAATGCTGCTCAGCCCGAGATGTACGACCATCTAAACGCTGAAACAGGTCCGATGTCACCGCTCGTTCCCGGCAACGTTTCAGGCTGGATGACGATGCACGACACGTACGGATCTCTGTCGCTTTCGAGAGTAATGCGTGATGCGATTCAGTACGCCGATGAGGGCATTGCACTAACGCCGTTCAATGCGGCAATGATCGAGGAAAACCTCGTTCGAATCGACCGATTTGATTCGTCACAAAAGGCTGTATTGGTCGAACGAAACGGACTCAGCGGTGGTTCGGTATTCCGTATGCCTCAACTTTCCGAGTCGCTTGCTGCAATCTCAGAAGGCGGACAAAAAGAATTCTATGAAGGTGTTCTTGGCGATCGGATTCAGGCAGGGCTAAAAGCAGCCGGTGGAATCATTAGCCGAGAAGAATTAGCTGCATACCGAGCGTACTGGCAGGAGCCGCTTAGTACGAATTATCGAGGGCTAGAAGTTCGAGTAGCACCGCCCAATTCTTCAGGATTTCAAATTCTCGAAACGCTAAACATCCTAAGCAATTTCGATGAACTTCCGTACGGATCTAGCGACACTTTGCACAAGCTGGTCGAGGCGGTGTATATCGCCGCCGACGACCGAGCCAAGTACGCTGGCGATCCCGCTCACGTCGAAATTCCGTTGGATCGATTGCTTTCGGCAGAGTACGCAGCTGATAAAGCTGCCGAAATAAACATGCTTCAAACATTAGGACCTCCGGCTGAACGATGGGAGCGATCTCGTGTCGACCACCCTCCTGTAGGCGTTAAAGCCGAATACGCTAGCGGTCTAACGACTCACTTTGTTACCGCAGATGCTGAAGGCAACGTCGTGACAGTGACACAGACTCTCGGTGGTGCGTTCGGGTCGGCAGTTGTTGCTGGCGACACTGGGGTGTTTATGAACAACATGTGCAAATGGTTCGACATCAATCCTGAGACAGACTCGCCAAACCTGATTGGACCCGGCAAGGAACAAGATTTCTGTATCGCACCGGCACAGATCTACCAAGATGCCACTGACGGCTCTGGTGAAAAAGAGATTCGTATGTCGATTTCCACGCCGGGCAGTTGGGGAATTTTGCACACGACGGCTCAGATGATGCACAACCACATCGATGCCGGAATGAACGTTCAGGAAGCGATCGAGGCCCCTCGGTTCAGGCACTACGACACCGGAATGCTGCTTCTCGAAAACAGGTTCCCCGTTCACATGCGAGAAGATCTTGCACGTCGTGGTCACCGTGTTCACGTGGCACCAGACTGGCACAACGCTGTTGGAGGCGGACAGGGCATTCAATTCACCGAGCATGGCTCGATGCTAGGCGGAGCCGACCCACGGCGCGACGGCGTGGCGATGGGTTACTAGGTGGTGCCAGTAAAGGTCCTCTCCCAGCGAGAGAGTATTTAGGTGAGGGAGATTCGGTAGTAGCCAACTATTCAGATGTATCTCCGTCAACCCAACCTTCTCCCGCTGGGAGAAGGGGTTAATCTGAGAACTTCGTTCGAACAATCTCAACCGCAAATGAACATCCAAGCTCCCTTCGGCAAGGTCGGGACGAGGATAATTGGCTTATGTCTATCAATGAAAACAAAATAAGCGCCAACCGCGCCGATCTCACAGAATTCCCAAAGATGGTGTTCGGAGTGATGGGATCTGCCGGTGGCGAAATGCCTGAATCTGCACGAGAGAAGATCTACGATCTCGGTGCTGAAGTGGGCAAGCGCGGCTACACACTGGTCACAGGGATCGCACCCGGACTTCCGCACGACTCCGTGCTTGGGTCGAAATCTGAAGGTGGTCTTACGATCGGCATTTCGCCAGCGCAGAGTCTCACCGAACACATCGAGCGGTACAAATCACCGACTCGTGGGTACGACATCATCGTCTACACCGGAAGCGGTCTGATGGGACGAGAGGTCGAGAACATCCAAACGTGCGACGCCGTGGTAATCGTTGGCGGACGTTCTGGAACGCTCGGCGAATTCGCTATCGCCTACGACCAAGCGAAGATCATCGGCGTGCTCGAAGGAACCGGAGGAATCGCCGATCATATCGACGATTTGCTCAAGGTGATCAACAAGGACACCGGCGCCAAGGTCATCGGACATTCCGATCCGATCAAGCTCGTTGAACTACTCGAACAGGCGTACATAGACGACGTTCTGCCCGGCTACCTAAAACTACTAGAAACCCACGAAACCGACGGCGAGTTGGAATGAGTAGCGACGGCCGCACAAAATCAGCACTGTTCTACGAATATCCTCCCGAAGATGGCGACGTTTTTGGGCAAGGTCGACGCGAGCGAATCGGAAGTCTCACCGATCTGTACCCGACCGTAATCACCAGAGATAATTTCGATCAACACGCTGCTGCTCTCGCCGATGTGGAAGTTATTTTCGCAACATGGGGCATTCCGAGTTTCGATGATCGGCACTTCAAGGCAATGCCGAACTTGAAAGCGGTTTTCTACGCTGCTGGCAACGTGAAGTCGTTTGCAACACCGCTGATCGACCGGAACATCACGCTTGTTGGAGCATGGGACATCAACGCTATTCCAGTTGCCGAGATGTGCCTGTCTCAAGTCCTACTGTCGCTACGTGGTTATTTCCGAGCCACTCGGCGTTACTCCGATCTGAAAACACACGATGCCAAGTCGTTTGATCGATCGGGAGTTTTTGGTGAAACAGTCGGACTTATTGGTCTTGGCAAGATAGGAACCCGACTCAGGAATCTACTCGCCACATATCCGATCAAAGTGCTGGCGTACGATCCATTCTTGACCAACGAACGAGCGGAAGAGTTGGACGTTGAGTCGGTATCTCTCGCTGAACTTTTCAAACGTTCGCTGGTGGTCAGCAATCACATACCCGATATTGAATCGACCGTCGGCACGCTACGCCACGAGCACTTCGTTGAAATGCGCGATGGAGCCACTTTTATCAATTCGGGTCGAGGCGCACAGGTAGTCGAGTCCGACATGATTAGCGTTTTAGAAAACCGACCCGATCTAACTGCTTTGCTCGATGTGACGCTTCCTGAACCACCAGCCCAAGATTCACCTCTGTGGCGGTTGCCGAACGTAGTGATCTCGCCCCATATTGGCGGAACTGTCGGCGATGAAGTTGTCCGTCTCGCAGACTGCGTGATCGATGAATATGAACGCTGGAATGCAGGAGAATCTGTTAGCTACGAGATCACCGCAGAAGTTCTAGCGACCATGGGGTGAGTGCCAAGGGCACGTTTTCTCTAGTCGAATCCGGCTAGTCGAACGAACTCAGCATCGTTTACGATTTATGGATACGATTTTTTTGCGACCTGGTGGGTCGTCGGGCTGATTTTTTTGGAGACGACTTATGAGTATTGTGAAGATCAATGCAATCGCTGTGGGCGAAGGCAAGGGCGAAGAGCTTGAGAAGCGATTTGCGCAAAGGGCAGGCGAGGTAGAGAACCAACCCGGATTCGAAGGTTTTGAACTGCTTCGACCTGTCGAAGGCGAAGATCGATACTTCGTTTACACCCGCTGGGACTCCGAAGAATCGTTTCAGGCGTGGGTAAGCTCGCAGGCGTTCGAACGTGGACATCGTCAGGCTTCTTCGAACAAGACCGACGGCACGGTAGCCCACGGCTCAGCCATTCTCGGCTTCGAAGTTGTGATCAAGACCGAAGGCAATAAGGCGTAGCCAGAGTCTCCTCGTCGGCTTCTCGACCCCTGTGGAGAGATCTTCGGTGCGGTGCTGGGTTCGGTGACTGGCTAGATCGTTCGTTGGCAGCGTTTGAACGTTTGATACTGAAATGAATTCAGCATGACAGTGTCGCTAATTGGAATCTAAAGAACGAAAAAGACCCTCTGAGAAATTCTCAGAGGGTCTTTTCATAATCACAAACAAACTTGCAACTCGCCCAGTAGAGCCATTCATCAACTCAGCCGACAAATCGCCGACCTCGCAGAAAACGTGCCATTGGCACTAGCGCTGGACACGGCCTGAGGTGTCGCCGCCTGCGACTGCCATTACTTCCTTCACGCTAACGAGGTTGAAGTCGCCGTGGAACGTGTGTGACATAGCCGAAGAAGCAACAGCGAAATCGAGAACCTGTCGAGAGTTCCAACCGTCTTGATTCAGGCCGTAAATCATCGCTGCACAGAACGAATCTCCACCGCCAACACGGTCGACAATTCGTACCGGGTACTTGTTACCAACGAGAATCTCGTCGCCATCGTAGTAAATCGCACTCCAACCGTTATCGTCAGCAGAGAAGCTCTCACGAAGCGTGATCGCAACCTTCTTGAAACCAAACTTGTCTACAAGTTCCTGAACAACAGGCCTATAGGCTTCTGGATCGATCTCACCAACCGTCACATCGACGCCTTCAGCAGCAACACCGAGACACTTCTCAGCGTCCTCTTCGTTACCGATAGAAACATCAACGTACTTCATCATCGGAATCATCGTTGCCTGTGCCTCTTCAGGAGTCCACAAGTTCTTACGATAGTTCATGTCGGCCGAAACAGTGATCCCAAGCTCTTGGGCTGCCTTTGCGGCTTCTATACACACTTCACCAGCGTTCTTTGAGATCGCTGGTGTGATTCCTGTGAAGTGGAACCAGTCGGCGCCATCGAACACTTTCGCCCAATCGACATCACCAGGCTTGATTTCAGAAATTGAAGATGCTGCTCGGTCGTAAACAACCTTCGAAGCTCGCATTGCTGCGCCCGATTCGAGGTAGTAAGTGCCCAGTCTCTGGCCCTGTCGAAGTATTTCCGACGTATCGACACCAAACTGCCTGATGTAGTTGATGCAAGCCTGCCCAATGTCGTTATCAGGAATGGCAGTAACGAAAGTTGCGTCGACTCCGAACTGTGCAAGTGAAACTGCAACGTTACATTCGCCGCCGCCGTAGGTGACTTCGAACTCACGAGCCTGAGTAAAACGCTCTCGTCGCATTGTTGCGAGCCTGAGCATCACCTCTCCAAAAGTTACTACCTTGACCATGAATCTCGATTCTTTTTCTACCGCGAACTGGATGTTATCTAGATTGAATATAGGTCAGCGTATAGGCAATTGAGTAGCAATCACCCCACGCTGAAAAAGAGTGCCAATGGCACTTATAGCCCCCGGATTGACTTGATCAGTGCGACGGTGTCCCTGCTGCGCTGTTCGAGCTTGTCCCACGCGCCATCCTTCAGGATGTCGGCAGAAACTAGCTTCGAGCCCATTCCAACAGCCACCACTCCAGCCTCGAACCAAGGTCGAAGCGACTCTTCGGTGATGTCGACTCCGCCGGTAGGCATGATCGACGACCACGGCATAGGTGCGAGAACATCTTTGACGAATCCGGGACCACCAACCGCGCTACCGGGGAACGCCTTTACAATCTCGCAACCGAGTTCTTCGGCGGCTGAAATCTCCGAGGCAGTACCGCAACCGGGGACGTAACCGACTTTTCGTCGGTTGCAGACCTTCGCAACGTCGGGATTTGTTACTGGTCCAACGATGAAGCTTGCGCCTGAGCCGATGTACATCGAAGCGGTTCCAGCGTCGAGAACTGAACCAGCACCAAGAATGGCGTCTGGTAGCTCGGCTGCACAGAATCTGTCGAGTGCTGTGAACACTTCCCAGGCGTGATCGCCACGGTTTGTGAACTCAAGAACCTTGATTCCGCCGTTTACACATGCCTTTGCAATGTTCTGAGCTGTTGCGATATCGCCGTTGTAAAAAACGGGCACAACGCCAATTTCGTTAACTGCATTGAATGCTTGCAGCCGGGTGTGTCTGGCCAACTCGGGTTCTCCTTAGCGATCTGTTTTGAAATTCGTCCGCAAGCTAGTTTATCGCTCGCGAGGCAAGTAGTAACCTCTGTGTTCTCACAACTTCAACAACCTCCAAGTGAGCACCGGTGATGTTCGACTTGTAGCACACTACAAGCTGACACTCTGCAAAGCTTCCTCAAGCGAAGAAAGATTCCAAAATGGACTCAAATCCAGTCATAGACAAGATGAAACGTGGCGAAGCTACTGTTGGTACGTGGTCAACTACCGGCGACCCCTCGGTTATCGAAGTGATGGCATACATGACTGATCTCGACTGGATCACCGTCGACTTTGAGCACAACGCCATTGATGTGTCCACAGCTGTGAACTGCCTCAGGGCGGCTCAGGGCAGCGGCACTCCGATGTTCGCTCGGGTTCCTTACGGCGAGAAAGTGTGGATCAAGCGAATTCTCGATATTGGGTTCATGGGTATCGTTGCTCCAGATGTAAAAAATGCGGAACAGGCTCGCGAAATTGTTCAGGCTGCCAAGTACGCCCCCGATGGAATTCGTGGAATCGGCAGCGCACGTGGTCAGATTGCATACGGACCTAACTTCTTCAAGAAGGCCAACGAGATGACGCTTGTGGTCATCATGATTGAAGATCCTGCTGCAGTTGATCAGATCGACGAGATCATGGCGGTTCCGGGCGTGGACGTATGTTTCATTGGACCAAACGATCTCGCACAGAACATGGGCGTTCCGATTGGGCTAGATAACAAGCATCCTGATCACATCGCGGCCGTTCAGAAGGTTGTCGATGCGGGCAAGCGCCACGGAGTGTTCACCGGCGCTCACACAGCGTCTGGCGAAGAGGCAGCTCGACGTATCAAGCAGGGCATGCAGTGGTTCCCGATTAGTTCGGATGCCGGAATGCTCAAAATGGGTATCGAAGGTCAGCTTGCACAACGTGATGCCGCACTAGCGGGCGAACTCGACGACGACGGCAAAGACGGCGGCACGTTCTACTAAGGTCACAGGGTGACTTTTTCTTGCGTGGCGAGGATGTGAGCTAAAAGGGACGATGGGTCAGACCATCGTCCCTTTTTTATTTTTTCGTCCTAATTGCAAATGAACGGTAGAACAGCGAGTTCAGGAAAATTAGCACTAATGCGAACATCGCGAACACGAGCGTGGTAGGCGATAGTGGTGAAACTAAGACTGGAAACAGGATCAGGATTACAGCGAATGCTCGAAGTTTCCATACATTACTGTGAACACCCAAACTTCGTCGCCACACCGATCGAGCGAACTCAATTGTCATGGCTACTAGAGCCATATTTATGAACATGAACGGCAGAGCAGACCCCACACTGCTCGACTTATTCGACTCGTGAAATAAAAGTCGCTGCACAAGGAACATGAAGTATGCGATAGCGAGCAGCACGACCACGCCAGAGACCGCCCGTATCGCTTTCGTTAACTTCGTTTGCTGAATTTGCGGCATAGTCGAGTCATTCCCTACCGGTTACAAGCAATTAGTCGGAATGCGAATCGCCGACGTAGTGGCTTGGGGCTACTTCTAATCTGTGACGACCAAACAGAGCGTGCAACAGCAAGAGTGCGACTGCGATCAGAAAGTACACCACCATCGAGGGTGACAGCAAGAACAGTGGCATCCACAAGGTTGCGATAGCTGCAGCGAGACCGTATACCGCTCCGGTAGAGAACGATCGTCCCGCAATCCGCTGCCAGACAAGACGTGACAACAGTGCCGAACATACGCCCAATACAGCCAGTATTCCGTAAAAGACAAAACCCCACAAAAATAGATTGGAGTCGTTCGGGTACAACACCAGCGTCGCGTAGAAAATCCACACTGCAAACGCAAGACCGAACAATCCGATGGCCACAGAAAGTGATTTTGCCAGGTTCGACGTAAGTGTGTTTGGGACTACAGCCATGCTTGCCTCAGATCGGTTCGTTCTTCCGAGCGAAATCCTGAATCAAGTTCAGGATGACGAATTCAAGCCTAGAACATACCAATTATACCGAAGCGTAATCGTCGCAACTTAGCCAACCCTTCCCGATCTCTCAGAAAGAGTGGCTCCTCACAGATTCTCGATTTCGTGGAGGAGTTCGCCTGAGGCTGGGATCGAGTCGGTGTAGACGTTCGACCATCGGATCACGCCTTCGCCATCGATGATGAACACCGATCGTTTGGCTTTACCGGTGTCTTCGTTGAACACATCGAACGCTTTAATCACTTCGCCGTGGGGCCAGAAATCGCTAGCAATCGGGAACGGCACCTGACCGTCTTCGTCGCTGCCATCCTCTTTCATGCTCGCAGCCCACGCCTTTTGAACAGGAACAGAATCAGCACTAATCTCGATGATCTCAGTGTTGAGAGCAACGAACTTATCGTAGTTTGCGCGGAACCCGCGCACCTGGTTCAGTCAGCCACCGGTGAAGCTAGCCGGATGAAACCCGACAACCACCGTCTTGCCTCGAAGATCGGAGAGTTTTACCTCGCCTGAATGGCTTGCCAAAGTGAAATCTGGCGCCTGAGTGCCGGGTTGCAGTGCCATGTATCGATCGTGCTCCGTGTATTCCTAGTTCGTTGCTATGAGGATGAAGGGAATTCTACTCGCGATTCCAGTTCCATATGCGTATAGCGTTGCCACCGAGGTATTTATCTTGCTCCCTTGACGAAAGCCAATCGAAACCTTCCCGCACTAGCTTCAGTTCGTCTGCGAGAGAAAGCCAGCCGTGTTCGACTCGATGGTATCCGGGATATCCCGTGCCCCACATGACCCGATCGACGCCGAACGCACTGATCGCCATTTTGATCACGTCGTGCATATCGCTGAACGGGTGCTGGTCGCTTTCAGATCGATTGTGAATGTCGGAAATCTTCATCAGAACGTTCTCGTGCTTCGCCAGCGCCAAAACAGGTTTGTAAACGTCCCAGTCGGGAGCCATGTTCGGCTCGGGATACATCATGTGGTCGATCAAAAAAGTGATGCCCGGATACTTCGCTGCAACATAGTCGAGCTGATGCGCGTGCTCGGGTCGATTGTGGATCTGGACAATGCCCTCGTGTTTCTCGATTTCCTTGAACATTGCCTCGTTCTCGGGTCGCTTCAGAATGTCGACTTCCGAGTAGTATTGCGGATGAAAGCGAAATCCTTGCATTTGGCGTTCGTCCATCCAATAGACGGCTTGCGCTGCGTTACGCTCGTCCATCGGATCGACCAATCCCATCGAAACAAATCTGTCCGGATACTTGATCGCCGAAGCGGCTACGTACTCGTTGTCCCAAGTTGAAAACGACGTCTGCACGAGTACCGTCTTGTCGACGCCGTTGGCGTCCATGTCTGCCAACTGAAGTTCTGCGTTGCCGTGAGCTTTCGGCTTCGATGTGAAGTTGGGTGCGCTCGGGCCGATAGGCGCAATCGGCGGCATCTCCCAAATATGAACGTGAGTATCAACAATCATTTGGTGGCGTGGCATTCGGTGTGGCTACTCTCGGAAATTTTCTAAATATCGAATTCCTGGCAAGCTTACCGGCGCGAAAGCCGAAGTGGTGAGTGAAATACGTACGCTCGACCAAGATATTCCAATGTCACCCTGAATTCATTTCAGGGTGACAGTTTCGAACACGCCACCGATTACTGACGTACGGCCAAGAAAGCGATTCGAGCACGGACAGAAAACCGAAAGAACGAACTAATCGGCTGTCCAACGAAGAACTGGCTTGCGGGCGGCCGTGGCTTCGTCGAGTCGGGTTACCGGCAAATCGTGCGGAGCTTCGTGAACGAGTTCAGGCGCTGAATCGACCTCATCGTCGATCTGTCGCATGACCGCGATGAAGTGATCGAGTGTTTCTTTAGATTCCGATTCCGTAGGTTCGACCATAAGCGCTTCATCGACAATCATCGGGAAGTACATTGTTGGTGCGTGAATGCCGAAGTCCAACAGCCGTTTTGCAATATCCAGACCAGCAACCCCACGCTTCTTCTGGCGAGCCGCCGAAAGAACCGTCTCGTGCATGCAGTAACGATCAGCTGCGAGATCGTATTTATCTCGCAATTTCGCCTGAATGTAGTTCGCACTAATGATTGCGTTCTCAGATACCGACTGCAGCCCTTCGAGTCCGAGCGCTTTGATGTAAGCGTAGGCACGAACAGCGATTGAGAACGATCCATGAAAGCCGTTGATCGACCCAACCGACATTTCTGGAGTCGCCAGCACGTAGCCATCATCGGTCTTCTCCGCGACAGGCTTCGGTAGGAATTTCGCCAATTCGTCAGTGACCATTACAGGTCCAGAGCCTGGACCACCGCCACCGTGAGGCGTCGAGAACGTCTTGTGCAAATTCGAGTGGCAGATATCGACGCCAAGGTCGCCTAGTTTCACCAAACCAAGCAAGGCGTTCAAGTTCGCACCATCGGCGTAAACGAGTCCGCCTACATCGTGAATGATCTTGGTTAGTTCGAGAATGTTTGGCTCGAACAACCCGAGTGTGCTCGGAATTGTGAGCATGAATACGGCCGTGTTCTCGTTCGCCAATTCGCGAAGATTTACGACATCAACGTTGCCTTGATCGTCCGAGCGAACAGTAACCACGTCCAGTCCGGCCATCGCAGCCGAGGCTGGGTTCGTGCCATGTGCGGAGTCGGGAATGATTGCAACCGTACGAACCGAGTCATTTCGAGCATTGTGGTACGCCCGTGCAATTAAAAGCCCCGCGTATTCGCCTTGGGCGCCAGCAAGCGGTGCAAGCGAAACGCCGGGAAGTCCAGTGATCTCGCCAAGATCGTCTTGAAGATTCTTTAGAAGACGGATCGCGCCTTGAACAGTTTCATCGGGCTGCAATGGGTGAATATCGGCGAGTCCCGGTAGATTCGACAGTTCGTCGTTGATCTTCGGGTTGTACTTCATCGTGCACGACCCAAGTGGGTAGAAATTCGTGTCGATCGAGAAGTTCAGCTGACTCAGCACAGAGAAGTATCGAATCACTTCGAGCTGTGAGACTTCTGGTAGTTCAACGTCGTCACGCAAGAACGACGAATCAGGAAGGTTCTGTTCTGGAACATCAGAATCAGGAAGAGTGAACGCTTTGCGGCCTGTTACTGAACGATCCATAAGTAGCCGGCGATCAATGTCACCTGCGTGTGCTGAAATGGTCATGCTGAAGCTCCGATCTGGCTCAGAGCTTGAACAAATTTATCGATATCGGCCTTTGAACTCGTTTCGGTCACACATACGAGCATGCCGTTGTCCAAACGATCGGAAATATCGAGTCCGCCGATGATTTTTTTGTCCAATAGGGCAGCGTTGATCTTGGAAACAGACTCCGGACAAGTAACCACGAACTCATGGAAGAACGTGCCGCCAGAACCCAACGACTCGACAGAAAAACCGGCGAGACCATTGATTTCTGATGCCGCGTAGTGCGCCTTTTGGTAGCAAAGGCTCGCCAGATCTTTTATGCCCTGCTTGCCGAGTGTTGCTGTGTAGACAGTGACCATCAAACCGATCAACTGCGTGCTTGTGCAAATATTCGAAGTAGCCCGTTCTCGCCTGATGTGCTGCTCACGAGTCTGGAGCGTGAGTACGTATCCGGCTCGACCTTTCGTATCGGTTGTTCGTCCAATAATTCGACCCGGCATCTGCCTTATGTGTGCCTTCTTGCAGGCGAACAGCCCGACGTACGGACCTCCGAACGCCATCGGCACTCCGAGTGGTTGACCCTCGGCTGTCACGATGTCTACGTCGAATTCGCCGGGAGCCTTGAACATTCCAAGCGCTGTCGGATTCACGTGCACGACCGAGAGTGCGCCATTTTCGTGTGCCAGATTGGTTAGCCGTTCGATATCTTCGATTTCACCAAAGAAATTGGGACTTTGAATTCCGATACATGCGAGATCATCGGGAATTTCTGTTGCATCGGTTGAAATTTCAACGATCTCAATGCCCTGGTACTTCGAGTACGCCAAAAGCGTGTCTGGCAATCGACGATCTGCCGTCGAAAGCACTCCGATTTTCGTTCGCTTCGTAACCCGAGCTGCCATCAGGCATGCCTCCGCAAACGCCGTTGGCCCGTCGTACATTCCCGCGTTCGCAACTTCCATGCCGGTTAGCTGACAAATAATCGTCTGGAACTCGAATCCAACTTGCAATGTGCCTTGGGCGGCCTCAGGTTGGTACGGCGTGTAGGCGGTAACAAACTCGCCGCGCTGAAGAATCGAACGAACAGTTGATGGAATGTAGTGACTGTACGATCCAGCACCCAAAAACGATATATACCCGCTTGATGACGAGGCGTTTTCTGCTGCTATCGATCCGAATACGGTCGAAAGTTCTTGCTCGGAAAGTCCGGCATCAATATCTAACTTTGGGTGCCTGTGCTCGATAGGAATATCGCCAAGAAGACCATCGAGAGAATCGACACCGATTACTTCGAGCATTTCCGCTCGCTCGGAATCGGTTGATGGGATGTACGGGTGGTTTACGGAGGTGTTTGCAGATGAAGCCATTGAAGTTGTCGTTACTCCAACGTTGCCTGATAAGTGGCGGAATCCATAAGATCGTCAAGCTGCGAAGCGTCGGCTAGTTCAACTTTGATCAGCCAACCAGTTCCGTAAGGCTCTTCGTTCACTACTTCAGGCGAGTCAGTAGCAGCGGCGTTTACTTCAACGATCTTGCCGCCGACTGGCGAAAAGAGGTCGCTCACTGCTTTGACAGATTCAATTTCTCCGAATTTTGCAAACTGTGCGACGTCTGTACCGACATCGGGAAGATCTACAAACACGACATCGCCGAGTGATTCCTGTGCGAATACGGTTACGCCGATTTCAGCGATGTTGCCGTTCATTCGCACCCATTCGTGTTCTTTTGAATATTTGAGATCGTCCGGGTACATCTGCGTTCACATTCCTATCGCTATTATTTGGCGTTGATCGGCCACATATAGGCCAAATTCGTAACCAGTAAACCAGCTAATCGAGCCATCCACTAACTGCGTTTGTAAAAGGGCATGTCGACAATTTTTGCTTCAACAGGTCGCCCTCGAACATCGATGATGATATTGGTGCCAGTCGCAGAGTACTTTTGCTCAACGTAGCCCATGCCAATACCACCGTCAACAGTAGGCGAATGGGTACCCGATGTCACCCTCCCGATTACGCTCGATTCATCAATGATGCCGGAGTTGGATTCGTGGATATTTAGGCCCGATCTTGGGATGCCGCGACCGGTCATTTTGAAGCCAACCAGCGCACGACTCGCTTCCGTCCTTGAAAGACGTTTTAGCGCAGCACCAGCAATTGAGTTCGGAGCTTCAAAATATGCAAATCTGCCGAAACCAGCCTCGAACGGATTTGTTTCGGTCGACAAATCGTTGCCGTGAAGAGGCAGGCCAGCTTCTAAGCGAAGCACATCACGTGCGCCAAGACCACTTTCTATCGCACCCGCTTCGCGAAGCACGTTCCACAATTTCTCGCCCTGATCGGCAGACACGATGACTTCGAATCCGTCTTCGCCTGTGTAACCGGTTCTCGCAAGCGTGGCAGAGATGCCAGCGACCGTCGCACTGCCAATTCGGAATCGCCGAATATTGGATGCTTCACCGTTCGACAGGCCAACCATGATTTCGACTGCCTTTGGACCTTGAATTGCAATCATCGCGGTTTCGTTGGTCACGACGTTCATGCTGAAGCCAGTAGATTTCGCAACTAACGGATTTATCCACTCCATATCGACTTCGGCGTTTCCTGCATTGATCACCAACAGAAAACTTTGATCGCCCGTGCGATAAACCATAGCGTCGTCTATGATGCCGCCGTGTTCGTTGCAGATGAAGTTGTACTTACCGCGGCCTATCTTCAGTACAGGCAAATTAGCAGAAAGAAACGTGCTTAAAAACGACTCAGCTCCTTCGCCTTCAAATTCGAATCGACCCATGTGCGAAACATCGAATATTCCCGCCACATTTCGCACTGCGTTAATTTCGGCGATGATGCCATTGGCGTACTGCACCGGCATGTCCCAACCGCCAAACGGAACCATTTTGGCGTTCGATTCGACATGTGTTGAGTGAAGGACGGTTTTCTTAAGAATTTGGTCTTGTGATTCGTCTCTCAACATCAACTCCGATAGCTCGATCGTTAGATCAACTTTGCCCACTAATTACGCCCGGCAAACCTGTCCAAGCACACTCTTATTTGCTGGCGTATCAAATCTTAACCTGAATCCACCGATAACGGACGGACCAATTCAGATACAACAAGCATCTATGGCTCGTCGCTGAATAGCTGTTCCCACGTTGGCATTTCACCCGGCTGTGGCTGGCTGGACGAAACGAAAGGATTGCTTGTCCGGAGTAGCCTGGCGTGAACTGCAATCGAACCGTTCAGCGTTGGAACGTTGTGACCGCCAGTGAGCGGGGCACCTCCAACCACTCCCGTTAGCGACCGTAAACGATCTCCGTCGTCCTCAGCCGCTCGGGAATGAACAGCAACCCTGAAACGACCAAACCCTTCAGGATCGATTAGTGAACCGATCCCGGCGATATCTTCTTGAGCTTCGGTTTGAGATATTTTTCCAGCCATCGCTCGTTCGTTAACTTCACTGAGAAATCCATCGATACCCAAGTTCGATAAGAACTCTTGCTGTGAAGGTTTTCCGATCCGTTCTATTCCCATAACCATCAGCATGTGATCGACAGCTGTGAAATCGACGTGAGCAGTGATGTCTTGCTTGCCAATGCGCCTTAGTGGATTCTGACCAAGAGTGTGCTGGTAGTAGCAGCGTAATGATCCGTCGATGCGGGTTGGCTTGTACAACTCATGACGGTCGTAGCCGTAGTCGATAGTCATGACGTATCCACGTTCGAGAGTCGCTGCGACCGAATCGGCCCAATAGCCGAGTCGCAGATTTACTTCGCCTCGGTAGAACTCGGGAAGTGACCCAAGGAATGGGTCGACCCTCCCAGCAATCTCAGGTTCACTCACATCGCCGAGCGACTCCACGAATTTGCCATCTTGATAGTCGACGTATATTTCTCGAATCTCGCCGTTCTGAACTACAAATCGATTGACCGGATGCGCATCGAGCAGTTCATTAGAAATCACGCATCCGGTTATTCCTACCGGCAACGCTGAGTTCTCGTTAACCGCGTCGATCCCGGCAGGAGGTGCTAGATCGGTCGCAACGTATGACATTGCATTGTCGAATTCAGGTAGTTCACGTCGCACGTATTCGGTGATATCTGATCGAAGCACGCCATCGCCTGCGCCGATCTCGACCACCATGAATTCGTCAGGCATGCCAAGATTTCGCCACATCTCTTCTAGCTGAAGTGCCAGAAGCGCCCCAAAGGCAGGGTGGCTCGAAGGACTGGTGAAATAGTCGCCATCGGTACCAACTGGTGTTGATCCAGGATGCAGACGTCTACTCGGGTAATAGCCGTGTTGCTCATCGTAGAGAGCCGCTTCCATGAACACATCGAACGTGATTGGTCCGTACTGAGCGATATGGTCGATCAGCCGCTGTTCGAGGTCACTTGGTGACTGTTTTTGGGGAGGCGTGGTCATAAATTTTGGAAATAAAAACGGAGTGCGGGATGCACTCCGAGATTTTATATGCGAAAGACAGGGAACGAACTGCCCTGTCCCCCTTCCTTCGGGAAGGGGCTAGGGGGATGGGTAGATTGCAGCTCGGAGCCGAGTCAACCGATGACGACCGCGACTAACGCAAACGCCTATCGCTCAGCGATAGGCACGTACTGGAGGTCGTGTTCGCCTGTGTACTGAAGTAGAGGTCGAATCAGAATGTTGTGGCGGAACTGCTCGACAACCTGAATCGTCCAGCCAGGAATTCGACCAACCGCGAAGATCGGTACAAACAGGTCCTGAGGGACACCGTTCAGGTAGTAGATAACACCGGCGAAGAAGTCGACATTCACGTGAATTCCACGTCGAGCGTAAGGCTGCATTGCCTCGACCACTGCTTCGAGGATCTGGTACCACTCTGGCTGGCCCATCTCTTCACTGAGCTTCTTTACTCCAGCTCGCAAGTGACCAGCTCGTGGGTCTTCTGCCTTGTAGACACGGTGACCGAATCCCATGACTCGTTCACGGTTCGAAAGCAGGTTTTTTACATAGTCGGCAGCGTTTTCTGGCTTGCCGATTTCTTTTGCCATCTGCATAACGTTCTCGGCGGCTCCACCGTGTGAAGGGCCTGAGAGAGCAGCGATTCCCGCAGTTACCGCACCGTGAATGTCGGCGGCAGTACCGGCGACCACTCGGGCAGTGAAAGCTGAAGCGTTTGAACCGTGGTCTGCGTGAAGAACAAAGTCTTTGTCCATCAAAGCAGCAGTATATGCACTCGGCTCGTCGCCGTTCATCATGTACAGGAAGTTCCCGGCGTGATTCAGAGTCGTGCTTGGCTTGATCGGGTCTTTACCCTGGCGAATATTGTGGTGCGCCATAACGATCGAAGGAACCTGCGAAGTAAGGCGGTTACCTTTGCGGATCGTTGCTTCAGGAGAGTTGTCGTTACGATCTTCATCGAACGAAGCTAGTGCAGAAACGGCAGTCCGAAGCGCATCCATTGGGTGCGAGTCTTTTACCAGATCAATTACATCGAAAATTTTCTCAGGAAGCTCTCGGGCAGCCTTAAGCTCGGCGTCGAACTCATTGAGTTCAGATTGAGTCGGAAGCTTGCCGTAGATCAGCAGATATCCGGTCTCTTCGAACGTCGAATGCTCAGCAAGCTGATTGATGTTGTATCCACGGTATTCGAGAACACCCTTTTTTCCATCGATGAAGGTCGTGTCACTCCTGTCGAAGTAAACGCCCGTTAGTCCTCGATGTATCGTGATGTCGTCAGATGTCATTTGGGGTTACTGGTCCATAGTGACATCCACGAGGAAGCCACGCTCTGAAAATATTTGCTCTAGAAACAACGCCGGGCGCACGGTTCAATCGGCATCATTTTAGATGGCGCGCTGAACGTGTAACAAGCGGTTCGAGGCTACACAACAACTAATAGGTCGTCAAATTGACGACCTATTAGTTGTTGTGAGTTTTTTTCTGGTGAAATCGCGTACCTGAAAGTCTCAGTTATGAGCGATCCTCGATTTGCTTTATGAACTTGGCGACGACTTCATCAACAGTCATCGGGTCAAGATTCTCGCCGGTACGTGTTCGAACTGCGACAGTTCCCGCTTCGATTTCCTGATCGCCTGCAACCAGCATGTAAGGCACTTTTTGCAACTGTGCCTGCCTGATTTTAGAGTTCATACGATCGTTAGAATCATCGACATTCACTCGAATCCCGGCTGCCTTCAGCTTTGCGCCAACTTCGTTACAGAAGTCGATGTGGCGATCAGCAATCGGAACCACCACAGCCTGCACCGGAGCCATCCACAGCGGGAACGCTCCCGAGAGGTGCTCGATGAGCACGCCCAAGAATCGTTCGAGCGAGCCGTACATTGCTCGATGAATAACTACCGGACGCTGACGCGTACCGTCTTCAGCCGCATATTCCATGTCGAAGCGTTCAGGCAGTGAAAAGTCGAGCTGCACCGTTCCAAGCTGCCAGTCCCGACCGATAGCGTCGGGAACGAAGATGTCGATCTTCGGTCCATAGAACGCGCCTTCTCCCGATTCTGCTGTGTACTCAACACCTGAAGCGTCCAATAGCTCAGTAAGAGCAGCTTCCGCCTTGTCCCACATTTCATCAGTGCCGACACGTTTTTCAGGTCGTAGCGAAAGTTCTAGTCGGTAGCTATCGAATCCGAGCGTGTCGTAAGCCTCACTCAGCATCTTAAGGAACGAGGTGATCTCGTCACTAATCTGATCGAGGGTACAGAAAATGTGCGCATCGTCCTGAACAAACGAACGTACACGAGTCAGACCGTGCGTTACGCCCGAACGCTCGTTGCGGTGTAGTCGTCCAAAATCTGCCAACCGCATCGGAAGTTCACGGTAGCTGTGTGAATCGGCGAGGTACAGCATTGCCGCGGCAGGACAGTTCATTGGCTTTACGCCAAACTCCCGCTCATCGACATCTACGAAGTACATATTCTCTGAGTACGCATCGAGGTGACCCGACCGCTTCCACAGCTCAGTGTTGAAGATCTGCGGAGTCATCACTTCCTGATAGCCGTACCTCACGTACAGCTCTTTTACGTAATCGATCAGGCTGTTCATAACCTGAGCGCCCTTAGGCAAGAAGAACGGGCTCGCAGGTGCGATCGGATCGAAGAAGAACAGTCCGAGCGCCCGACCCAGTTTGCGGTGGTCGCGCTTTTCAGCCTCTTCGATTCGCTGCAGATAGTCCTTTTGAGCGTCGCGTGACTCCCATGCAGTGCCGTAAATTCGCTGCAACATTGCGTTGTTTTCGTTACCGCGCCAGTAGGCTCCGGCAGCCGAAAGCAGCTTGTACGCCTTGATGTCGCCTGTTCGAGCCATGTGACCACCACGACAGAGGTCTTCAAACGCTCCGTCGGAGTGACTACAGAACGTGACTCGCTCGTCGGCTGGGATTCCTTGCAGAATCTCGACTTTGTACTCGTTGTCTTTCAATAATTCGAGCGCTTCGTCTCGGCTGGTTTCTCGTTCGACAAATTCAGTATTTGCTCTGATCGAATCGCGCATTTCGAGTTCGATCTTTTTTAGATCGTCGGGAGTGAAAGCCTCTGGAACTGCAAAGTCGTAGTAGAAGCCATCTTCGATCGGAGGTCCGATAGTTAACTGCGCCTCAGGAAACAGCTTAGTAACTGCTTCAGCAAGTACGTGTGCTGTCGAGTGACGCAGTCGATCACGGTGATCTTGCTTTTCAGCGGGTGATAGATCTTTGAATTTAATTCTGTCTGCCATGGCAATAGGCTCCAAAAGGTCGAAACGCTATCCAGAGGTGATCTGGGGTTTCGATGTGCAGATCGTGATACACGAAAAATCGTCGACAGTCACGAATAAGTAAGTGAGATACGTAGGAGTGGGGGCACGGCGCCGAGCGTTGAATCGCGTGGGGGGCGGCGTGCCTACGTCGTGCTGCGCCCAGACGGGCTGCACTCCGTTGTGCCGCCAACCTGCCTGCTCTGCTCGTTTGAAGCGGGCACTGCAATCAGTTGTATGTGCGACTTATTGCTCATTAAACATATTCTATCTACAAAAAGTAGATGAAGTGGTGGGCGGTACAGGATTTGAACCTGTGACCTCGTCGATGTCAACGACGCGCTCTACCAACTGAGCTAACCGCCCTCAAAAGGTTTTTCGGCTTTTGACCGAAGCTAAATTTTATATGAAAACCAACCCAATGCCGCTATAGCAAATTACACGCATTTCGAACGAGGTTGATCGGCTTGGGTTGAGTCTGAGGACCGTCGAAGCTACGAAATTTCGTCAACGTATCTGCTGATTTCGACATCTTTGAATCGTCAAACAACAAAAGATGTCCAGAAAAACGTAGCCCCCGGCCAAAGCGGCCGAGGGCTACAAAATTATTCGTTCAATACGAAGTTAAGCGAACTACTCTGCCGAGCTGTCGCCTTCGCTAGCGTCGCCGTCATCCACAAACTGTGGTGCAGGCTCAACGCTCTCTTCAGCCGTCGATGTCGATGCGCGAAGATCCTCAGCTGCTCGTGCTGCGTCATCGTCGCCAGAGTCAGACGATTCAGCTCCATCGTTAGCAGCGTCGGTCAAAGCCGTTACTGCAGCTTGAAGACCACCGTCGTCCTTAGGAGCGCTTGATGAATAAACCGCTGCAGCCGCTACCGCATCCGCACCAGATGGAGGACCTGTCTCGGCACCAACGCCGACCAGATCGCCACCACCACCGATAGCTGCGAGAGCTTCTTCGAATGTCGCAGGAGCCTGCGTTAAGCCGGTAAGTCGACCGGACTCCCCTTCGCCTTCCTTGACACCGAGTCGCTCGCGACCTTCTGCCGTCAGATCCAGTCGAGCTGGAATCAAACGTCCGATGATCACGTTTTCCTTCAAACCGTTCAGGCGGTCAACAGATCCGTTTACGGCGGCCTCTGTCAGCACTCGAGCGGTTTCCTGGAACGATGCTGCCGCCAAGAAACTCTTGGTGTTTAGGGAAGCCCTCGTTACACCGAGAAGAACCGGACTTGCTGTTGCAGGTTCGCCGCCTTCAGCCAGCAGGTTGTTGTTAGTGAATTCGTAATCGTGTCGGTCGACCAACTCACCCGGCAGCAAATCGCTGTCGCCTGGGTTATCGACTCGAACCTTACGCATCATCTGTCGAACGATCACTTCGATGTGCTTGTCGTGCAACTGCACACCTTGTGATCGGTAAACGGCCTGAACTTCGTCAACCAAGTAACGCTGTACAGCAGCTTGACCTTCAATTCGCAGAATGTCCTGCGGGTTTTTAGGTCCGTCTGTAAGCGGCGTACCAGGCTGAATCATTTCACCATCTGCAACGGAAATTTCCGATGCAGCTGGTACAACGTATTCACGTTCGTCGGTCTCGTTCCAAGTGATTCTGACAGCTGTCTTAGTCACCTGAACAGTACCGGCTACTGGGGCAAAGATCTCTTCAGGGAGTTCATCGCCTTCACCAGCCTTCACGGCTGCTACCATAGCTGTTTTCTTCACAGAAAGAACTGCTTCACCCGCGTCGACCCAGTCACCCGTTTTCACGGTCTGACGATGAGTTTCAGGAATGTCCATTTCTTCTGAGAATTCCTCACTCGAAATAACCCTGACTACACGGCCTTCTGGCAGCTGAGCAAGTTCAACCTTGCCGCCAATTTCCGACAGTATTGCCATACCTTTCGGCTGTCGAGCTTCGAACAATTCAACAACACGAGGTAGACCGGACGTGATGTCCTTTCCGGCGATACCACCAGTGTGGAACGTTCTCATTGTGAGCTGTGTTCCAGGCTCACCAATCGACTGAGCAGCGATGATTCCGACAGTCTCACCCACTAGGGCAGGCACGCCAGTAGCAAGCGATGCTCCGTAGCACTTCTGCGAAATTCCACGCTGAGTCGTGCTGGAAAGCGGTGAGAATACCCACGCTTCCTGCACGTTCGCTGCAGTAATTTCTTCAGCAATTGGACGAGTGATGAGATCATCACGATCGGCAATTACTTCCCCTGTTTCAGGGTTCACAACTGGTTCAGACAAGTACCGAGTCACAATGCGCTCGGCAAGCGGAGCTTGTATACCAGTTGGGTCGTGGCTAATCCTGATGCCCTGCGCACCTGGGTCGTTGTCAGTCGTGATAATCACGTCCTGCGCAACGTCAGCAAGTCGTCGAGTTAGGTAACCCGAGTCGGCAGTACGTAGAGCGGTGTCAGCAAGACCCTTTCGAGCTCCGTGAGTCGAAATGAAGTACTCAAGAACCGATAGACCCTCAGCAAAGCTGGAGCGAATCGGCATCTCAATAATTCTTCCCTTAGGGTCAGACATCAGCCCTCTCATGCCAGCCATCTGCTTGATCTGAGCGATGTTACCTTTCGCTCCTGAGTTGGCCATCGTGTATATACCGCCGTAGTTAGGCAGAGTGTCTTCCACTGCTTTAGTCATCTTGTCCGAAACATCGGTCCAGATTTCTACAGTAGCTTTGTAGCGTTCTGAATCGGTGATCAGACCTTCGAGGAACTGTTCTTCTAGCTTGGCGATTTTTGTGTCAGCAGCAGAAAGCAGCGACTGCTTCTGAGGCGGAACAACAATGTCCTTCATAGCGATCGTGGTACCAGACTGCGTAGCGAACTTGAATCCAAGTTCCTTTATCTGGTCGAGCATCTTCGCTGTCTCTTGGTTTCCGTGTTCATTCACAGCTTCAGATACGAGCGCTTCGATAGCGCTACGGTCGAAGATAATGTTTCGGAAGTCCATAACTTCAGGAAGTGCACGATTGAAGATGATTCGACCGACAGTCGTCTCAATCCACTCGCCGTTATCGTCCCGAACTCTGACCGTCTCGCGAAGTTTCACACGCTCAATGTCGTGTGCAAAACGTGCGTCTTCAAAGTTTGCGTAAGTCTTGTACTTCGCGTTGCCTTCTTCGTCACGTACAACAGGCGTCAGATGTTCGCTGTCGAGTCCGGTCAGGTAGTACATACCAAGCACCATGTCGAGAGTTGGCGAAACGATCGGGAAGCCCGAGCTTGGAGCAAGCATGTTGTTCGTCGAAAGCATGAGGCGGTTTGCTTCGTTTACCGCTTCACGTGAAAGCGGAACGTGCACAGCCATCTGGTCACCATCGAAGTCAGCGTTGAATGCTGTACATACGAGTGGGTGAATCTGAATCGCAGATCCATCGACTAGGACCGGCTGGAAAGCCTGAATACCGAGTCGGTGAAGCGTAGGAGCACGGTTGAGCAAAACCGGGTGGTTCTGAATAACTTCTTCGAGAAGGTCCCAGATTTCCGGTCGAGCTCGCTCTGTCATTCGCTTAGCGCTCTTGATGTTGTGGGCGTAACCCTTGACAACAAGTGCGTTCATAACGAACGGCTTGAACAGTTCAAGCGCCATCTTCTTAGGAAGACCACACTCGTACATCTTCAAAGTTGGGCCAGAGATAATGACCGATCGTCCACTGTAGTCAACTCGTTTACCGAGAAGGTTCTGGCGGAATCGACCCTGCTTACCACGCAGCAAGTCGGTTAGAGACTTGAGCTTGTGGTTGTGGCTGCCCTGAATAGCGCGACCACGTCGACCGTTGTCGATAAGTGCGTCAACGGCTTCCTGCAGCATTCGCTTTTCATTACGAATGATGATGTCTGGAGCCTGTAGAACGATGAGGTGCTTCAACCGGTTGTTTCGGTTGATAACTCGTCGGTACAAGTCGTTCAGGTCACTGGTAGCAAATCGGCCACCATCTAGCTGAACCATAGGGTGTAGTTCTGGGGGGAGTACCGGCAGAACCGTAAGAACCATCCACTCTGGTTTGTTTCCGCTCTTGCGGAAGGCTTCAATGACACGGAGTCGTTTGATCGCCTTCTTGCGGCGTTGGCCAGAGGTGTTACGAACCTGATCTTGAAGATCGACTCGAACAGCGTCGAGGTCTGTGTTCTGAAGAATCTCCAGAACAGACTCAGCACCCATCGAAGCCTTGAATACCTGACCGAACTTGTCGCGAAGCTCACGGAAGCGGGCTTCGGTTAGCATGTCCATTACTCGAATAGATTCGAGGTCGTCGATCTTGTCCTGTACGTCGGACTCGACCATCGCCTTCTGCTCGTCGGTGATCTCAGACAGCTTCGTAGAAGCAGCTTCACCCGTGAAGCTTGCAACATCGGCTTGGTGAGTTGCTACCTGTTCAGCAGCATCTTGTTCAGCCTTAGTAGTCTGCGCCTTCGTAGGCTTCTTCTTAGGCTTGTCAGCATTCGCGAATTCTTCAGCAATGCGTTCGGATTCAACGCGGTGCTCGAACAGTAATTGCATGGTCGAAGCCAGAGTTGACTCTACTTCGCTACCAGCAAGACTTTCTTTAAGATCTTCACCTAGACGGTTGACCTCTGCATCACGGTAAGCTTCCAGCTGCTCAATGGCATTCTGGCGAGCCATCTTGTCGACTGAAGTGACAACGTACTGCGCGAAGTAGAGAACCCGTTCGAGGTTTCTAGGAGAAAGATCAAGAATAAGACCAAGTCGAGAAGGTGTGCCCTTCGAGAACCAGATGTGAGCTACAGGTGCTGCAAGCTTCACGTGACCCATACGTTCACGTCGAACCTTGGAACGCGCAACTTCTACACCACAACGGTCGCAAATTACGCCTTTGTAGCGGATCTTCTTGTACTTACCGCAGTAGCACTCCCAGTCCTTAGTAGGACCAAAGATGCGCTCACAGAACAGGCCGTCTTTTTCCGGCCGCAGTGTGCGGTAATTAATAGTCTCTGGTTTGGTAACTTCTCCGTATGACCAAGCTTGAATCTGCTCTGGCGATGCCAGAGAGATTCTGATTGCGTTGAAATCGGCGCCGGACTGTGTCATATGTGGCCGTTTCCTTCACCTTCTCGAGGTTTCCCTCGTGGGCGGCTAACCCGTGTAGTGAAGCTGACTAGCGAAGCCAGCAAATTGAAGTATCCCTATGAGCCTCAAATGAAGCTCATAGGGACGTAATTAGTTTTGTTAGTTCTCTTCGTCTTCGACACCCGGAATCGCATCCGCGGTATCTTCCGACTCTTCAGAAGCTAGGGATTGAAGTGAGTCTTCAGTCGAGCCATCCGATTCGTCGTCGTCAAACGAGTCATCGTCATCCGAATCGTAATCTTCAAAAGAATCGACAAACGGTTCGTCACCTACTGACAATTCTTCAATGTCTAGAGCATCAAACGGTTCATCATTGAGATCATTCCAATCCAACGGCGCACCGAGCGTTGCTGCCATTTCCTGTGCCTGAGTCTGAGCCTGGGTGAATCGTTCGATATCTTCATTTAGAAGCTCGACTGATAATCCAAGTCCCTGGAGCTCCTTCAGCAGAACGTGGAATGACTCAGGAACACCCGGCTGGATGACCTCTTCACCCTTCACGATCGCTTCGTAAGTTTTCACCCGTCCGATCACATCGTCAGATTTGATCGTCAGCATCTCTTGCAACGTGAAAGCTGCCGAGTACGCCTCAAGCGCCCAAACTTCCATTTCACCGAATCGCTGTCCACCGAACTGAGCTTTACCACCAAGCGGCTGCTGAGTGATGAGCGAGTAAGGCCCGGTTGAACGAGCGTGAATCTTGTCTTGAACAAGGTGAATAAGCTTCAGCATGTAAACGTTACCGACAGTAATCGGTGCGTCGTACGGAAGACCCGTTCGACCGTCCATCAATAGCTGTTTACCGAAAATTGGAGCAGAGAGGTTACGCTCTCGCGACACCTTCAACGACTCCTGCATAAGCTCCGAAGGCTTCATTTCATCAGTTTCGGTTCCAACAGTTTCTTTAAGCCAAATTCGCAGGCAGGCTTCACGAGCAACGCCTCTGTTCGACTGTGCGTCACTCCAGAGCCGATCACGGTCTAAACCGCGTTCTTCTAGGTACGCATCAACCTTGGTCCAATCGATGTCTTCTGTATCGAGATCACGGTGGTCCTTGGCGTGTGATTCTCTGACGAACCACGCACGCGCAAGCTGGTCTTCGATAACGCTTTCCTGCGCACCATCGAATACCGGCGTTCGAGCGTGGAAGCCCAGCGTGTTAGCAGCCCAACCCAAATGAGTTTCGAGCAACTGGCCTAAGTTCATTCGAGAAGGAACACCGATTGGGTTCAACATGATGTCGAGCGGGGTACCGTCTGGGAGGAACGGCATATCCTCTCTTGGAAGAATCTTAGAAACAACACCCTTGTTACCGTGTCGACCAGCCATCTTGTCGCCCTGGTTGATCTTTCGTGGGTGGGCAACCCAAACACGAACGGTCTTGGTGACACCAGGCTGCATGGTGTCACCGTTTTCCTTTGTGAGGATACGTACGTCGGTAACCTTGCCGTGCTGACCGTGCGGAACTCTAAGGCTCGTGTCTTTTACGTCACGTGCCTTCTCACCGAAGATAGCCCGCAAGAGCTTCTCTTCAGCAGTTAGCTCGGTTTCACCCTTAGGAGTGATCTTTCCTACAAGAATATCGCCCGGGGTTACCCAAGCTCCAATTCGAACGATTCCCTCGTCGTCGAGGTCGCGAAGACTCTCTTCACCGACGTTAGGAATGTCACGGGTAATTTCTTCAGGCCCAAGCTTCGTCTCTCGAGATTCAACCTCGTGTTTGTCGATGTGTATCGACGTGTATCGATCATCCTTTACGAGGTCTTCGTTAAGGATGATCGCATCTTCATAGTTGTAACCATCGAAGGTCATGAAACCAACGAGAAGGTTCTGACCCAGTGCGAGCTCACCATTGTCGGTCGATGAACTGTCAGCAAGAGGCGAACCAGGAATTACCTTGTCGCCCTTGTGGACGATCGGGTGCTGGTTGATCGATGTTCCCTGGTTCGACCGAACGAACTTAGTCAGCGGGTACTCGGTAGCCTCACCGTCTTCACTGAGAACCGTTACGTGATCACTTGTAGATTCCGAAACAACGCCGCCGATTTCTGACATCACTACCTGACCGGAGTCGGTAGCAACTCGCCATTCCATGCCGGTACCAACTAGTGGTGCCTGTGGCTTGATTAGCGGAACCGCCTGTCGTTGCATGTTCGATCCCATAAGGGCTCGGTTAGCGTCATCATGCTCAAGGAACGGAATCAACGATGTCGAGATACTAACGATCTGCATCGGTGAAACGTCGAGGTAGTTGACTTCGTCCGGGTGAACGTATGTGTACGACTCACTACCGCCCTGTCGAACCTCAACGAGTTCCGTGGTGATCTGACCCTTAGCGTCCATAGGCGTAGTCGCCTGGCCAATGGTGTTCACCTCTTCGTCGTCAGCCGAAAGGTAATCACGATCGCCTTCATCAGTCGTCACGTACGCCAGAACTACTACCTCGCGAGGAGATAGAGCATTGACCACTTCGGCCATTGGAATTGTGACTGTCTTGCCAGCTTCGGTGACAACCTTGCCAGAATCATCGGTGATGTCTTCCAGCGGCGTTCGACCCTGAATATCAGGATTATCGCTCGACATCGTTCGAAGAATCTTGCGGTACGGAGTCTCGATGAATCCGTAGTCGTTTAGTCGTGCATAAGTTGAAAGCGAACCTAGAAGACCAATGTTTGGACCTTCAGGGGTTTCAATTGGGCAGATTCGACCGTAGTGAGATGCGTGCACGTCACGTACATCGAATCCAGCGCGCTCACGTGAAAGTCCACCTGGTCCAAGTGCCGATAGACGGCGTTTGTGAGTCAACTCGGCAAGCGGGTTGGTCTGGTCCATGAACTGCGAAAGCTGCGATCCACCAAAGAATTCTCGAACAGCAGCAACTACTGGCCTGATGTTGATCAGCGCAGCAGGAGTCGTGGTCGATGGGTCCATCTGAGTGGTCATGCGTTCTTTTACAACGCGTTCCATTCGCAGAAGTCCAACACGAAGTTGGTTCTGAATCAGTTCGCCAACGGCTCGCACTCGGCGGTTACCGAGGTGGTCGATGTCGTCGTTCGAAGCTCGACCGTTGTTGATGTTGATCATTCGTCGAATTAACTCGACGATGTCGTTCTTCGTGAGAGTTCGAGTCGTCTCTTCAAGACCCAACCGTCGGTTGAGCTTGTATCGACCGACACGACCGAGGTCGTATTTACGGTCGTTGAAGAACAAATTATCGATAAGCTCTCGTGCATTGTCGACACTTGGCGGCTCACCAGGACGTAATCGGCGGTAGAACTCTAGAAGCGCTTCTTCTTCGGTAGTTGCCGCAGTGTCCTTAGCGAGAGTTGCCCGCATGTAGTTGTGAACTTGGTCATCATCGACGTCGGACACAAGACCTAAAATATCTTCATCAGATTCCCAGCCGAGCGCTCGTAGAAGCGTCGAAATTGGGGCTTTACGCTTTCGGTCGACTTTGACTGACAGCAAGTCTTTGTTGCTGGTCTCGAGTTCGACCCAAGCTCCCCGGTAAGGAATGAGCTTGGCGCTGCAAAGCTTACGTCCCGTTGCAGGGTCGGCCTTGGTTGTGAAATACGCACCCGGTGATCGCACTAATTGCGATACAACGACACGCTCAGCGCCGTTGATAACGAATGTCCCGTTGCGAGTCATCATAGGGATGTCGCCAAAGAACAACGTCTGCTCTTTCACTTCACCTGTTTCCTTGATCACAAGCTGAACAGTGATGTACAGCGGTGCAGAGAAGGTGATTTCACGCTTCCTACATTCGCGCTCAGTGTTCTTTGGCTCGCGCACCTCATGACTGAGGAACCTGAGATCAAAGCGCCCGCCAGAGAAATCTTCTACAGGAGAAATTTCTTCGAGGAGATCTTTCAGTCCGTCGTTCTTAAGCCATTCAAATGAATTGACCTGAACCTGAACCAGACTGGGAACGTCAACATTGTTTGCAATGCTGCTGAAGCTTTTGTAACCGGGCTGCTCTGATGGAGCCAACCGACGATCAGCGATGACCATGCACGCACACTCCCACAATTAAGGGTGATGAAAGGTGGATTACACGCGTGTGAGGAAATACCTCTAACGCGAAGGGACAGAAAGCACGCGCAGAGCTACCGCACGTGCTTTCTGTGTTTTGGGGATTTAAAAAATATGAATCAGGGCGAGACGAAAAGAGATGGACATTTCTCTGACGGAGGCTAATTCTAGCCTTACCCCATCCCAGCTGTCAACGCAAGTATTGAGATGCATTGTCGGTTCGGCGCGCTCAATTCACCATAATTTGCCAACTAGTGCCAAAAGTTAGGCCCATACGCAGTTGGATATTGATTGATTGAAACGGCGCGCCAATAGTAGAATTACATCTTAGATACTTGACTAAAAAGTGGCAATTGAAAAAATGTAACTCAGTGGTCAAGACAAACTGTCTCTGTGTGAGAGAGATACGGTTGGAATTCGTGGATCTGTGATGCTGAAGACCATCACAAAAGAAATTGCGCTGATCGAGGCTTGCTACCTAGCGTTCGCACTTGTGAAAAATTTGACCGACCCGTCACCCATTTTCAAGGCTGTTGCCAATGGCTGGGGTGTTCTTAGGCTCGAATCAGCGCTCGCCATCAATTTCGCAGCGTTCATCCAGCAAGTCATCCGTCGAATATCGCATAGCGCGGTAATCATCACAACGTACTTCTACGCAGCCGGGATGTGGATCGGACTAATCGCAACTGCCATCTTTGTTTTCATCAAAAAACGCAAAGCGTACGTCGCTCTCAGAAGAACGTTTGTCATATCGATGATCTTAGGTGCGATCGTATTCGCACTATTCCCGCTAGCACCGCCTCGGTTCATGCCCGGCCTTGGAATGACCGATACGGTGACACTGCTTGACCTCGACCCATCACCTAGTTCTGACTCCACGATTAGCAACAACCGATTCGCCGCTATGCCGAGCCTCCATGCCGCTTGGGCGCTGCTTGTCCTGATCGCCATGTTCAAGGTCGGCGGTACATGGCTAAAAGTCGGCGGGGTTATCTAGTAGGCACTCATGTGCATTGCGATAATCGCAATTGAAAACCACTACGTTATCGATGCTGTGGCTGGGGCGATTTTATTGATGGTTGCCATGTACGTGAATCGCTGGTGGAGCAACTACGAACACAATATCGGCAAATGGAAGAGCGACCAGATCACCCAACTACGGGAACTCGATCAAGCATGGCGAAGGCGCGTCGGTGGCATACGTGTGCCCGACCTTAAACAGCAGTACTTATCTGGATTCATTCTAAGAGGCGGATACGCCGAACGATCTACTCTGTCGAAGATAACCAGCGCTCAATATCCACTCCCGACAGCTAACGTTCAGCATTCATTTCGTCCCGAACTCAACAACCTGAACCTCGTACTGAACTGAAACTTCGTTCTGCCGCGTCTGAATTTCAGGCAACCACTGGCTTTTGATGTACGCCAACACTTGCATCACTTGCTCGTCCGACAGAGTACCCCTGAACGCCGGCATCAAAGTCGCTAGCGGCGGTTTATCGAGAATCCACTGGCGCAACAGGCGATCAGGGTGATGCCACGTGTGACCAGCGTCGCTGTGAATCGGAGCTGAATCGAGAACCGTTGGGCCGTTTACCGGACCGTGACAAGCAGAGCAGTTATCGGCGTACAAACTTTCTCCTGCTTGTATGCGAGCATCCGTGAGCTCCACAGGGAACGTTAGAGACGACCCCGATTGCGGTTCAACCCGGGTGTCTATCGAATTATCCGCACAAGCGGCGACGATCACTACTGCGAGCAGCAATACCATTGCCGCAACCGATCTTTGCATCAAATCTTCAACCTTCTCTCGTCACCGTAAAAAAATTCTTAGCACGTTTAGTATACCCACACCCCTGGGGGGGGGGTATACTAAACGTGTAATCGTCCGAGTTCAAGCAAAAATTGTGAAAATATGATGATCCACGAACACGCAAATCATGACCACGATCACGCAGAGCACGATGCTGCCAAAGCCGATACGCGAGACGGCGCTATCAAACGGCTCAGCTACATCGAGGGGCATCTGGCTGGCGTGAAAAAGATGGTCGAGGAAGACAGATACTGTGTCGATATCCTTCGCCAAACGTTTGCCGTACGTCGTGCGATCCAAAAACTCGAATCTCAACTGATCGACGGTCACCTCCGCACGTGCGTTGTCGATGGTGTGAAGCAAGGCCGTGAAGAACAAGTACTCAGCGAATTAGTGGAGCTCTACGAAATTGCAGACCGCTAACCCAAACGCACTTCCCACCCAAGAGGAAGTCGACGAAAATCTCGTAACTCTGACGTTCAGCGTGGGCGGAATGACGTGTGCCGCCTGCGTTCATCACGTAGGAAACGCACTACGCGAACTTCCGGGGATCGTGGATGCTCAAGTGAGCCTCGGTACTGAAACCGCGACCGTCGAATTCGCCCCAAACGCAGTTTCTAAACCAGAAATACGCGACGCACTTTCGGGAGCCGGGTATTCGGTAAGAGGTTTCGCAGACGAAGACACTTCGATATTTGCTGACGGCGATAAAAAAATCAGAGAGGTCGAACTAAAAACCACCCGTGACATGATGATCATCAGCTTGATAGTTGCTTCAGTCATCATGATATCGATGAACTACAGGTCGATCGATTCACTCTCGAATCTTTCACCAACAGCGGTCAACATCTTCTTCCTCGTATTGGCGACCCCGGTTCAGTTCTGGGCAGGTGCTCGGTTCTACAAGTCGGCATGGTCGGCGGCTCGATTACGTACATCGAACATGAACACCCTCGTCGCCATCGGCACGTCGGCTGCTTACTTCTACAGCGTCGCGGTAACGATACTGCGACCTATGTTCGAAGACTCCCTAACCTTTTCGGGCGCTGCCGTCGGAGGATCGCATTCGACGGGAACATACTTCGACGTATCCGCGGCGATAATCGGCCTCATACTGCTGGGACGATGGCTTGAAGCGAGAGCTCGGGGCAGAACTTCCGATGCGATCAAGAAACTGATTGGCTTGCAGCCCGCTACGGCTGTAATCATCCGGAACGGCGAGCCCACCAAGATCGAAATTGCCGATGTCACCAGTGGCGACACGATTGTATTGCGACCGGGCGAGCGGGTACCTGTCGATGGCGAAATTACCGAAGGCACGACCGCTGTCGATGAATCGATGCTCACTGGCGAAGCGGTTCCAGTCGAAAAGCTACTCGGGGACCATCTGTACACCGGAACTGTGAACGGCATGGGCGCTGTCAGATTCACTGCCGTATCGGTCGGACGCGACACTGTCCTCGCTGGAATCGTGCGCATGGTTCAGCAAGCCCAGTCGTCACGTGCGCCAATCGAGCATTTGGTCGACCAAGTTACCGCCCGCTTCGTTCCAGCCGTGCTGGGCATAGCGATCGTCACCTTTGCCGTTTGGTCGTTCCTCGCACCAGAGCCAGCAATCATCAACGCCTTATTAATGACAGTCGCCGTTCTGGTCATTGCTTGCCCTTGTGCACTAGGCCTAGCGACTCCAACCGCCATCATGGTAGGCATGGGCCGTGGAGCTTCATCAGGCGCTCTTATACGGAACGCCGACGCACTCGAACGTGCTCACAGGATCGACACAGTCGTATTCGATAAAACTGGCACGCTCACAGAAGGAAAGCCCGTTGTTTCCAGCTTGAACGCTATCGGTGTGAGCGAAAACAAGCTAATTGAACTTGCAGCTGCCGTGGAAGCTAGCTCCGAGCACCCGCTCGCCGGAGCCGTGCTTGCCGAAGCCAAAGCGCGCAATATCGTTATTTCTGCTGCGACCGACGTCGTAGCTGTTCCGGGTCGTGGTATCACCGCTACAGTCGAAGGCGCAAAAATCACTGTGGGCAGCGCCGAGTTCATCACAGAAGCAACCTCAGCAGACTACGATTTCACCGAGCACAGCGTTGCAATATCCGAACGTGGTGAAACAGTTCTGGGCGTGGCGAAAGACGGTGAGCCTATCGGGTTTATCGGAATTTCCGACACTGTGAAGCCCGGAGCCAGCGAAGCAATTCGACAACTCACAAATCGTGGCATACGTGCAGTAATGCTTACTGGCGACAATCAGCGCACTGCCGACAAAGTTGCTCAGTCGATCGGTATCGAGCATGTTGTCGCTGGTGTGCTTCCCGACGGGAAGGCGAATGTAATTACAGAACTTCAAAGCGAAGGCAGGGTCGTAGCGATGGTTGGCGACGGTATAAACGATGCGCCAGCTCTGGCGACTGCTGATGTTGGCATCGCCATCGGATCGGGCACGGATATTGCGATTGAAGCTGCCGATGTAACGATTACTTCGGGCGATCCAGCAATCGTGGCGGAGTTGATCGATCTTAGCCGCAGTACGATGCGCACCATCAAGCAGAATCTGTTCTGGGCGTTTTTCTACAACGTGTTATTGATCCCAATCGCCGCCGGAATTCTGTATCCGGTGTTCAGCGACGGCGGCGTTCCAGGGATCCTGCAACCGATAATTGGCCAAATCGGATTCCTCAATCCAATCGTCGCTGCCGGAGCGATGGCATTCAGTTCGGTAACCGTTGTTACCAACTCGCTCCGCCTTGGTCGCGGGGGACGAAATAAAAGAGCAACTGCAATCCATGCCAATTGATGTCAATATCTATTTCAAGTAAACCACCTAAGCAATCAGTCAAAACGAACTAGGAGACACGAAGAAATGAAAATTCCATTCCTAAGCGGTGGCAAATCCGAACAGGCAATCGACCCTGTGTGCGGCATGAGCGTCGATACCGGCAACCCAGCTGGTGGCGCTTCGACACACGCCGGACAGGTCTACTACTTCTGCGGTCCTGGCTGTAGAGTGGCGTTCGAGAAAGATCCCGAAGGCTATCTCTCTGGCGAAAAATCTGTCGAGATGTAATATCTTCGACTGGATTTGTTTTTCTTGGGGCATCCAATGCCAAGTATCCAGCATCACATCAATTACTTTCGAAAACTAAGTACGAACGTTCACCCGTGCGCAACATTAGTCGTGCCACGGGATGAAATCAGGAACAGGAATGCCCAATACTGAACTGCCGCCAGCCGATGGCTTAGCTATCGTCTACACCCACCCGACATGTGGTTACTGCGATCTGCTCAAGGAAGACCTTGTGAAGGACGATATCGCCTACCGAGAGGTCGACGTTTCGAAAGAGCCAGAGAAGTGGGTGGAAGTGGAACGACTTTCTGGCGGCGACAAAATAACGCCAGTTATGGTCACCGCGTCTGGCGAAGTCGAAATTGGTTACAAAGGCATCGGCTGCAACTACGGATAATCGTGGTGAGAACCGGCTACTAGCTTCTGATTTCGCCATTTCGAGTAGAAATGGGCGTAATTAAAACGTCAGCTAGCTTAAACGAAGTGTTGACTGACCTTAGGTACCAGCCTTACTCTCAATACAAGCGACCTGAAATAGTGGTTGCTAACGAGGTCCCGTGGTGTAGCGGCCTAACACGCCTCCCTGTCAAGGAGGAGATCGGCAGTTCGAATCTGCTCGGGATCGCCATCTAAGCGAACTAAAAAAGCCCTCGGCAATATGCCGGGGGCTTTTTTTGCACATCTCTTGGGTCAGAAAGAGATGCGCCTGAGAGAGGAGAGGAAGCTGCTAAAGCTGTGCTCCAGTAATTGTTACGTACAAACTATGTCGCCAGTTCTTTGGCAACAACTGGCTGTGCGACTTTCTCGTCTTCAACCTCTCCGGGTAAGAGATCGTAACCGGGCATGAACTTGACCACGAACGCCACACCAATAAGTGCAACGATTCCGGCAACGATGTACACAGTTGACGCACCGTCGACGAACGCCTGTTTCGATGCGGTAACCAGTTCACCGCCGGCGCCACCTTCTAACGATCCGGCAACCTGAAGGGCTGCACCGATCTGGTTGCTCGCAGCGTCCGCAGCTGCAGATGGAAGACTAACTACTGCGTCGGTCATGCTGGAAGCGTAGATCGAACTCATGATCGAACCGAAGATTCCAATACCAAGCGCTCCACCGATCTGCCGAACCGTGTCGTTCAACGCAGAACCAACACCGGCCTGAGCCTCTGGAACAGCCGCCATGACAGAGTCGGTGGCAGGAGCCATCGTATTAGACATGCCAAGTCCCATAAGGAAGATCAGCGATCCGGTGAGCCAATACGTAGTCTCAACCTCAAGGAACGCCATCGAGCCTACCGCAATCGCTACCAGTAGCATTCCCACGCTCATGACTACCTTCGAGTTCGTCTTTGCAACGAATATCGCACTAGTAGGCGCACCTACTAAGAAGCCCAGCGCCATCGGAACCAATCGGTATCCGGTTTCGAGCGGAGAGTAGCCCTGCACGAACTGTAGGTACTGAGTGAGCAGGAACATCATTCCTAGCATCGCCATGAACGCAATTCCGATCGATCCAGCCGCAGCTGAAATTCGAGCGTTCTTGAACAGGTTCAAGTCGACCATTGGATGCGCCTGTCTCTTTTCGTACCAAACGAACAGTGCACCGAACACTATCGTGACAGCGAAACCGGCGAGAGTTGCGCCTGAGAGCCAACCCTTTTCAGGGGCCTCGATGATCACGTATATGAGAGCCGAGAGTGAGATCATCGAAAGAACGGCACCAACAATGTCGGTCGTCTTCGAGTTGACGTCTTTACTTTCAGGAATCACCAGAACTGAACCAATAAGTGCGACCAGTACTACAGGGATGTTCAGCAAGAACACTGAGCCCCAGAAGTAGTTCTCGAGCAACCAACCACCGGCGATCATTCCACCTGGAATACCAATCGCTGCCATACCTGACCATATGCCGATTGCCTTCGCACGCTCTTCACGAGGGAAGATATCGACGATGACCGACAGAGTCGACGGCATGATTAGTGCGCCACCGATGCCTTGAAATGCACGAGCAACGATAAGTTGCGACGTGTTCTCAGACAGTCCCGCACCAACGCTTGCCAATCCGAAGACCACCAAACCAGCTTGGAACGCCAATCGCCTTCCAAACCGGTCACCTAGTGATCCCATAGTTAGCAGCACACCTGCAAACACCAATATGTACGCATTGATGATCCACTGAAGACCCGAAGCAGTCGCCTGCAATTCTGCCTGAAGTGTTGGGATGGCGACGTTTAGAACGGTGATGTCCAGCCCAATGATGACCAACGCGATTGAGAGGATCCCTAGGGACCACTTTCGCCTTGCGTATCCAGCGTTGGTGACGTTCTTGACCACCCCCGCTGACGCTGTTGAAGTACTCATTACTAAAAAGTTCCTTGGCTATACCCGCCCGAACAACTGAAGCTCAGTCGCCAAGGCACAAAAAATCAATATTCGCACGAAAAATTAGTTACTACACATCCGCTCAAATCCACCTCTCTGTTTTCCAGAAACTGGCGTCATGACTGACGGTCAGTCATGACGAAATGGACAAATAAAAACTATGGCCAAGGTGCTACAAATGCCCCCAGAACAACGGTTTCGGTCGCCCGTTTTATCTCTTCATCCGATGCGATCTTCGGTTCTGTAGCAAACGCCAATCGCATAGCGCCCGACATGATGACTTTGAACATCTCCGCCGCCACTTCGGCGTTCATCGCAACGGCTTCACCCGAATCGATAAACCCTTGGAACATGCCAATTGCCATCCGACTGACTTCAGAGTGACCTTCAAGCTGCTCGATCTCTCGACCGCCGTCATCACTCATGTGCATCAGCGCACACAGATCAGGATTTTCCTTCCCAACCTCGAACCCGAGATGAACAAATTTAGAAAGAATCTCACCGAAAGATTCGTTTCCTTTCAGAATCCCTTGCAATCGGGCGGCCATATCATCCATCGGTTGCCTGGCAAGATCGATAACTACCGCTTTCTTCGAATCGAAGTAGAGGTAGAAAGTTCCCTGAGCCACGCCCGCTCTCTTCACGATGTCGGAAATAGTTGCACTTTCGTAGCTCTTGTCACCGAACACAGCACGAGCAGCGTCAAGAATTTGCTTCCTACGCTGCGCTTCCGATTGTGTTCGTTCTGCTACGGCCATGTCGTTCTTTCCAGTAATTACAGTCGAGTGACTGAAGATCAGTCATTTTCTGTAGCACAACAAGTCAGATGCACAAATTAACAAAGGGATGTGGATTTTCAGATAATTGCTTTTCGTCCGCCATTTCTTGCGCTATTGAGTGAGGTTCAGCTTTCGGACTGCGTATATTGCGACTGATCACGGTCGATTCGTGTGTATCGACATGCATTTTGCCTCGGGCAACTATTTCAAAAAGCGAACATATCCCTGCGAATTCAAACAACACGCTGCAAATCGGTGATGTCCACATAACCGGACTCTCAGATGGCAGCATTTCGTTCGACCCGCGAGTTCTCTTCCCTGAGGAGTCCTTAGAAATTTGGGAGCCGTACTACGACAGGTTCCCAGAGTACTTCAGCGGCCAGTTCTTTCAGAATAATCTCGGATCGTTCGTTTTTACATCGGGCGGAAAACGAGTTCTCGCCGATTCAGGTTTTGGCCCGCACGGCGATATGCTCGGACATCCAGCACCGGGTGAACTAATTCAGGATTTCGAAAAGAACGGTATCGGACTCGACACGATCGATACCGTGTTCCTAACACATCTTCATGACGATCACGTCGGCTGGAATCACTTCACAACCGAAGAAATGTTGTCCGATCCAAACAGAGGCGAAGCGGCGAACCGAAGCGTGATGCCTCTCGAAAAGCAGGGCGTGCTTGATCTGATGGACGGCGAGACCGAACTTGCCCACGGGATCACAGCGTTTCCGACTCCGGGTCACACACCAGGTCATATGAGCCTATTGATTGCCTCAAACAACGAGCGAGCGATGCTGGTAGGCGACATACTTGGCTCGCCAATGCAGGCTACTGAGACCGATCTCCACTATTGGCCCGACTGGGACGGTCCCATGGGAATCAAGACGAGAAAAGACATTCTTGATCGAGCAGAACGAGAAGATTCGGTAGTCATCAGAAGTCATCTGAGCTACCCGGGCTGTGGCACGATGATCAGGTGGGAAGGCCGCCGCTACTGGAAAGCTTTGTAGTCGCTAAATCATTTCAAGCAACAAACCCATCAGCGAATCACCTAATATTGCGCCAAAACATCGAGGAACAAAACAGCAATGGCGGATCTAGATAACAACGCAAGCGCAAACGTCTACAACGTGATCGATACTAAGTCGACAGAGTGGGACGTTAGCCACAATCCTAAGCTTGGAGTTGATCTCGGTCGCCTCATGCTCAGGAAAGACCCCGATAGTGGTTCCGAAATTCGTATGATCCGCTATCCAAAAGGTGTTTTGAATCCGGAGCACACTCACCCGTGCGGACACGGAATATTCGTTCTAGAAGGCAAACTACGAACGCATCAGGGCGTTTACGGCCCCGGAACTTGGGTATGGTTCCCGCATGGCGAAACGATGGAACACGGCGCGACTGATGAAGCCGACATGGTGGGCATTTTCATCACCGATGGCGCATTTGAAATCCACTACAACGACGAAAAATAACCAATCACATTTCTCAGATCTCTCACAGGACGATTCAGGTCAACCGCAAGCAGAACATTCATGACAACTAAACGTATTTTCAAAGCAAAACGAGTGGCAAACTCCGATGTTTCGGGCTGGCTTGATGATCACGCAGTAGTCGTTGAGGACGGCGTCATTACGGCAGTTGAACCTTCTGCCAATGTTGCGTCGGGTGGCGACAGCCACGAAGTACATGATCTTGGCGACGTATCGTTATTGCCAGGTCTAGTTGATGCTCACTCGCACATGCACTGCAGCGCTACTCACGATGCCCAGACATTGGCGATGACCGAAAACGATCAGCAGCTAACGATCCGCGCAACAAGCAACATGCGTAAAGCTGTCCTCGCTGGAACCACGACCATTCGTGATCTTGGATCTCGCAACGAGGTTGCCTTCGCAGTTCGGCAGATGATCGAAGATGGCCATGTGCCCGGACCTCGTCTTCTACTTGCCGGTACACCTATAACGATCACAGCTGGGCACTGTTGGTTCTTTGGAACCGAGGCAGATACCGAGACGCAGGTGCGAACTGCGATACGAACTCAGGTGAAGCTCGGCGCTAACGTCATCAAGGTTATGGCGACCGGCGGAATGTTCACGCCGACAGCGAATCCTCGAACACCGCAGTATTCAGTCGAAGTGCTGAAGGCAGCAGTCGAAGAAGCGCACCGTATGAACGTGCCTATTGTTACTCACACGCTATCGGCTCAAGGCGTGCGAAACGTAGTCGAAGCCGGAGTCGACCAACTCATCCACGCTCGCTGGTACCACTCCGACCCAAATCAAGGCCTTGATTACACCCCCGATACCGTCAAGCAGATGGTCGATCAGGGCCAGTGGGTCGACCCAACGATTGGGCACCACTTACTTGGTATCGAGGCGAAAGCACGGGGCGAAATCGGCCCAATGGATCCTCACTGGGCCGTTTCGTACAAGGTCGTTCCCGAAGCGGAACACGTTGACACGCTGAACAAGATGCACGATGCAGGGGTCAGGTTTACAACAGGGCTCGATATGGGAATGACTTACGGCACTCACGATCGATCAGCTGCAAACGCTTGGGCATTGGTAGAAACGCTAGGCTGGGCGAATTGGAAAGCGATCAACGCTTCGACTGCCGGAACAGCGGAAGCGTTGGGACTCACTAAACAGATCGGCAGCCTGCAGACGGGTATGTTCGCCGATATGGCTGCATTCTCGGGCGACCCCGCACAAAATATACGTGACATGGATCGGGCATCAACCGTGGTTCAGTCCGGTCGAATACTTAAGTTGAACGACACGGTACTGGTCTAGCCCAATTACCGGTGTAAATCCAATATTGGGCTGAGGCACTAGCCGATCAGGCCGGGAATACCGGTTTGAGCGCCCGTGGTAGCTGCCTGAACGATTGTCAGCGTAACAACGGCGACTGCTGCGAGCACGACTGCGATCGTGACTGCAGATACTCCATGCTGGCTCTTATTAGAGTCATGTGCCGATGTAACTACTTTACGAGATGTGCGTACTGACATTAGAACCTCTGTCGTTGGACTTGGCGCTCGTGTTGGCGCCGGTATTTACTTACTCGCTGATTAGAGGATTCATGGTGGGAATTCCAAAATCAGCGAGTGTACCAATGTGTACCTATTCACAACTGGTGTAGCGGGTGCCACTAACCATGAACCTGCCCTCGTACTTCCTGAAAAGTCCAGAAATCGATGATTCTCCTGAAGTAATTTCATCATTTGAAAGGCTGTTTACAGAGCAAGTTTCCGACGCCAACGGCAGTCACATCGACTATTCGCTATCAACGCCTAAATGGCTGTTCCTTAACTACTTGTGCGACACGAAAGAAGTTGTGATGCACGGAAGCGGCGACCCAGCTATCGCTGAGTTCGAACCACGTCAATCAAACGACGTTGTCGATAGGTCATCAGCGAGCCGTTTACGCCGCCTCAGACGGCATATGGGCTTCCTTCTACGCCATACTCGAGCAGACCGATACGTTCGTTCGCTCAACAACGCGTGTGTAAAGGCGGTAGTCGCCGAAGGAGAAGTTGAATCGTTTTACTACTTCTCAATCAATGACGACGCCTTACCGCACGAACCGTGGCGCATCGGAACTGTTTACGTTCTTCCAAAAGCAACGTGTCAAGGCGAACCAACAAAACCCGGTCGGAAATCGGCTCAGTGGCGCAGCCCTGTAGCTGTCAAACCACTCGCCAAAATCTCGATAAGTCCTGAACACTTCCCGTTTCTCGATCAAATTCGAGGACACGACATGGAAACGGTAATGAGACGATCCGAAGAAAATCCGAACGGTTTTCCGTGGCTAGACGACTAGCGCCCTAGCGCCTTCTTGCCGGCTTCGAGTGTCTCGACGATAGAGTCGACGTCGAATACGCAGCCGCCCCATGTTCCGCCTGATGCTGACTGCAAAGCAGCCCACAAACGAGAGTCGTCTGGCAGTTGCGGATGTGGAGCTAAATCATCGGGTTCGCCACGCTTTTCGAGTTCAGCAGTACCCCAATCGACACCCTTCACTTCGCCATCGATACCGACAAGATTCAACTTACCGGAAAGATTCTTCCTATCGACGAAAATTTCGATCATGTCTCCATCTTCAACCCGACCGATTGGCCCGCCCGCCAACGCTTCTGGCCCAACGTGACCGATGCATGCACCAGTCGATACGCCCGAGAACCGTGCATCGGTAATCAGTGCAACTTGCTTACCGTACGAAAGGTGCTTCAAAGCAGCGGTTAGCTGATAAACCTCTTCCATTCCAGTACCAAGCGGACCACCACAGGTAACGACCATGATGTCACCAGCTTTGATCTTCTGGTCATCATCACGGGACTTGATCGCAGCCATTGCAGATCGCTCCGATCGGAATACTCGAGCAGGACCTAGCTTTCGGTAAACGTTGTCTTCATCAACAACCGAAGGGTCGATCGCCGTGCTCTTGATTACCGATCCCTCAGGTGCGATGTTGCCCATTGGGAACGTAACGGTGCTTGTGAGATTCTTCGATGCCGCACGTTCTGGTGACATGATTACGTTGTCCGGGTCAACTCCATCGACTTCGACCAGGTACTTGCGAGTGTCGTGTCGTCGTTCGGAGTCCTCCCACCAGTTCAGATTTTCTTCGAGAGTCTGACCAGTCGCAGTCATCACGCTGGTGTCGATAAGGCCCAGTTTGCGAAGGTGCAGCATTACTTCAGGGACACCTCCGGCAGCGTAAAGCTGGGTAGTTGGGTGTCCGACAGGACCGTTCGGAAGAACGTCTACCAAACGAGGAACGTTCAGGTTTACTCGGTTCCAGTCTTCAACCGTCATTCGGCGTCGACCAGCAGCGTGCGCAATCGCAGGCATGTGCAGCAGCAAGTTCGTTGAACCACCGACAGCCGCGTGAACCGCCATGGCGTTCTCGAAAGCCGAATCGGTCAAAATATCCTGCGAAGTCATTCCGCTTTTTTCCATCATCACGAGTGCACGTGCTGAACGTTTTGCAATGTCGTGCCAGGCAGGCGTGCCGCTTGGCGAGAGGGCAGAGTGAGTGATCGCCATCCCCAACGCCTCTGAAACTACCTGAGACGTACCAGCGGTGCCTAAGAATTGACAACCACCACCGGGTGATGCACATGAACGACATCCGACATCTTGTGCGTATTCGAGCGTTACTTCGCCCTGAGCAAATCGTGCGCCAATCGATTGGATCTGACCAGTGTCTTCACCAACGTGAGGCTTGAGAGTCGTTCCACCAGGTACGACAACCGACGGCTGGTGCTTCAGCCCTGCCAAAGCCATCATCATTGCCGGTAAGCCCTTGTCACAAGAAGCGATCCCCAATACTCCACGAACAGTCGGGAGTGATCGAGCAATGCGCCTGAACACTTGGGCGGCATCATTTCGATATGGCAGCGAGTCGAGCATTCCGGTCGTACCTTGGGTCCGACCATCACACGGGTCGGAACAGAAGCCTGCGAACGGTACCGACTTTAGTTCCTTGAACTCTTTTGCGGCAGTTTTGACCATGTCAATGAGTTCGAAGTGACCTGTGTGAAGACCCAACGCAACTGGTGAACCGTCTTCTTCTTTCACGCCCCCAACAGTAGAAAGAATGATGAACTGCTTGCGCATAAGCTCCGATGGATTCCAACCCATTCCGGCGTTTTGAGTCATTCCGAAGTGGTTACCACTCGGCTCTTCGATCAGGAACTCAGCAGTGAACGGAACCGTGCCCTTAGGCCCGTCAGCGTGAGTTTGAATTTCACGTGTCGAAGGGTCGGCACCGGTGCCAAGTACATCAGCAATCGAAACTTCTGCTGTGTCGTTGTTTGGGTTGACACGTGAGGTCATTGAATGTTCCTATCGGTTTTCTTTGTGATGGAAGGAATCAGAATCCTCTGAACGATGTGAATCACCGTGAATCACTCTGGGACTCTGCACATTAACGCAGCCATGATACCGCTGGTTGAACAATCCGTGAATGTCGATTGATAGACCGTCGCTGTCGCTATAGATGTCGTTCAATGAGCGCACACGGGCAAAGTCAGCTTTCAAGCTAAGTCGCCGAGCCGTCGCCGTGGTGAACGTGATCCCTCCACTTCGTCGGGAAGTGGAACTGCAAGGTGAACGTCGTGAACGAACCACGACATCACTTCCCCCAACACCCGAATTCCCGAGGTCGCCGAGGGATCTGGTGCGGGGTCGCGCGCTAGGTCAAATCGAACAATTCAGCCAGGAACAATTCAGCCAGATAGATGAGCTAGGCATCATTCCATACCGCTAAATACGGCCGTTTTTGGCGGTTCCGCGCTCAAGAGCTCGATCGAGTATGAATGCGGAATTGATCAAAGCAAGATGCGTAAACGCCTGAGGGAAGTTTCCGAGCATGTCGCCGGTTGGTCCTGTTTCTTCAGCGAATAGACCCAGCGGACTCGCATACCCGAGCATTCGTTCAAACAAGAATCGAGCATCTTCCAATCGACCCAACCTTGTGTACGATTCGGCAAGCCAGAAAGTACACATCGTGAACGTGCCCTCTCTACCTTCAAGCCCGTCGGGTGACTCTTCGGGATCGTAGCGATACACAAACGAATCGCGAGTCAAAGTCTCTTCAATTCGCTTCAAGGTCGAGCTCATCCGAGGATCACGAGGAGATAACGCACCAATGTTCAGCAGCTAAAGCAGCGCCGCATCCACCACGTCCGATCCATATGACTGCGTAAAGCTCTGTAGTTCTTCGTTCCAGCCTTTGTCCATGATCTCGCGGAATATCTCGTCCCGAGCCGATATCCACATCTCTCGATTCGCCGGGAACGATCGCTCGTCGGCAAGTTTTAGGCCTTTGGCGAGTGCGTTCCACGCCATCAATTTAGAGTGAACGAACTGCTTTCGACCGCCACGAACTTCCCAAATGCCCTCGTCGGGTTGTTGCCAATTGCCAGCGACCCAATCGAGAATTTTCGTAAGCGACATCCACATGTAGTACGAAATCGGCCAGCCGTGTCGGTTGTAGATGTAGACCGATTCCATCAGCTCACCATAAATATCAAGCTGGAACTGATTGTAGGCGCCATTGCCGATACGTACTGGTTTCGAGTCTCGATAGCCGCTTAGATGATCGAGAGTTTTCTCTTCTAGATGGTGCTCGCCGTGAATGCCGTACATGATCTGCACTGGCGATTCGTAATTTCCGTTAGTTTCACGCGTACGCCTTCCGAGCCAGCGCATGAAACCTCGCGCCTCATCGATGTAGCCCATTCGCATGAAGGCATCGATTGTTAGCGCCGCATCTCGTATCCAGCAGTAGCGATAATCCCAATTGCGTTTGCCACCGATTTCTTCAGGAAGTGACGCGGTAGGAGCCGCGATGATCGTACCAGTGGGAGAGAACGTTAGAAGTTTCAAGACGAGGAGTGAACGAATCACATCTTCCCGCCATCGACCCTGATACGTGCACTTGGATACCCAATCACGCCAGAAATCGACAGTCTCTTTGAACTGAACATCAGCAGCATCGGAAGTGATTTCAGCTGGCATCCCACCGTTGTTGTCGAGCTGTTCAAGGACGAACGCAATCGACTCACCGTGATCGAGTTTGAAATCCGCATAAGCAGTGCCATCTTCGACAACAAATTCGCAAGGTGCAGTTAGCGAAATTCGCATACCGCTATCGGACGTGAAAATTACCTCGCCTTGGATTTTTTCTACTTGATGACCCGTGCTTGCAAACTCGAATGCTGGCTTGCATTCCATTCGCATACTCGTTTCGCCAAGCAAGCCTTGAACGAGGCGAACAACTTTGGATGCTTCACAATCGATTTACGATTGCTCGTCGGTCCACAGATCGTCACCCACAACGTGATCTTCATGAAGCGGCATGAAGTCAGTCACCTGCGCAGCCGAATGATCGCTGCCGAATCGAGTAATAAGAACGTTCGTTTCGGGGAAGTAAATCTGGCGATTATCTACCGCATCGATGGCCGAAATCGAGAAGCGACCACCCTTCTCGTCGTCGAGAAGACTGTTGAATACAGCTGGCGAATCGAAGAACGGCAGGCACAACCAGTCGATCGACCCATCGTTACCGACAAGCGCCGCTGTGTGCATATTTCCGATGAGACCGTAGTCTTCAATCCGTTTGTATGACATATATTTTCGTTGCGCTAATTACCTGCCGACAGTGACGACAGAATGTGCTGAAATGACTTTGCACAAACGAGTTTCAAGTGGCTATTCATGAATGGCAACTCTAATTCGTCGGGGTACAGAAAATGGCGCATGTACGTCATCTGGGTTGAATTCGACACTGGTACAATTCCTAATCAATGCCGCAACCAAGATTGCAGCGAACTATCCTCTACACGCGGGAGCATCACAATGCTCACAAATGTCATCTCAATACAAGCCAAAGGCTCGCTTACAGCTCTACTACTCACAATTCTCGTGCTCGCAATCACTGCTTGTGGTGCTTCGACATTAGACGAAGGAACTTGGGTAGTACACGATATTGAGTTCTCTCCTCACCCCGACAGCGTGTTTTACGTTTTGGAGAAGAAATCTCCGTTTGGTGAGCTCGAAAAATTCGAAGACTCGCAGGGTTACCAACGTATATGTCTAATGCTTGAGTTCACAGAGGATTCTTCAGGCAGTTCTGATGGCGAGAAGCTCTACACATCGCGCACTGTCGAGGACGCCGAATGGCGGTTGTGTCGTGAATATGTAGAGACAGACAAGCCAAAATTCGTGTCGGATTCGATTCCCACCGAACTTAGAAAACGGTTTGGGCTCGATTAACCCCGAGTCACGTTCGGGAAGCGTCCTAAACTCGAATGAATCATCGAGCGCCTGTGGTACGCTCCGGGTCATTCTCTAAACAGGGGTGGAGCGGAGTACCACATGGGTCGATTGATCCTCGTTTCGAACCGGCTGCCGGTCACAATTCAAGATGATGCGAACGGCCAAAAGGTCAATCGCAGTTCTGGCGGTCTCGTCGCCGGTCTAGACCCACTCCATCTCAACGGCGATGGTATTTGGATCGGATATCCGGGAACCGCTCCCGACAAAAAGGCGGGCAAGATCCTAGCCGATATACGACTCGAACCGGTCGCAATTCCCGATTCCGAGTACGCCGGGTACTACGAAGGATTCTCGAACGGCGCGGTCTGGCCGTTGTTCCATTACTTATTGGAGCATTGCGATTTTGATCCTGCCGCGTTCGAAGATTACAAGCGAGTCAACGAACGATTCGCCGAGAAGATTCTCGAACACGCCAAAGACGACGATACGATCTGGATACACGACTATCAGCTGATGCTCGTGCCCACTATGCTTCGTGAAAAGCTACCGGGTGCTCGAATCGGATTCTTCTTACACATTCCGTTCCCTTCTTCGGAAGTATTCCGAGTGATGCCGCAACGAGAAGAACTGCTACGAGGCCTTCTTGGTGCCGACCTGATCGGCGTGCACACATTCGAATACGCCGATAACCTCACAAGGTCGTTCAGGCGTGTTCTTGGCCACGAATCTCGCCAGGGTGTTGTGAATTTATCGGGGCGCAAAGTGCGCGTTGAGGCGCACCCGCTCGGAATCGATGTCGAAAGCCAGCGGAATGCTGCATTTTCCGATGACGCAGAGCAAATTCTCACTCAATACAAACGGAACATTGGGGATGCTCAGGTGATTCTCGGAGTCGACCGCCTCGACTACACCAAAGGCCTCCCATTCAAGCTTGAGGCCTTCAAGTATTTACTCGATCGAGAACCACGGTGGCGAGAAGGTGCTGTGCTGATCCAAGTTGCAGTTCCATCTCGAGAAAACATCGGTAGCTATCGCGACCAGAAGTCGGAAGTCGAACGACTCGTTGGCGAAATAAACGGTCTTTACGGCAGAGCGGGTCACACACCGATTAAGTACATATACGGTTCCGTATCTCCAGCCGAGTTGGGGGCGCTATATCGACTCGCAGACGTTGCACTCGTATCACCGATCAGAGATGGTCTAAATCTCGTTGCGAAGGAATATGTGGCGATCAGAGACGATGGTGCCGGAGTGCTGGTTCTAAGCGAATTCGCCGGAGCAGCAACCGAATTAGGCGAGGCGCTTCGCATAAACCCGTGGGACGTTCGAGGTACTGCCGATCAAATCGAACGTGCGCTCGATATGGGATTTGGCGAACGCAACGAACGAATGGCTCCTATGCACCGACGGGTTGTCGAAAACAACGTTCACCTATGGGTGAGTCGTTTCGTGCGATCGCTGGGTACGCCGAAAAACGAAATTTCAGCAACTCCACCGATGCTCGCTTCAAGCACCCTTGCTGAATCGCTGGCGAGCGCGTTCGCTAAAGCAGAAAATCCATTAATCATGCTCGACTACGACGGCACTCTGCGAGAGTTCACCGTTCGACACGATGAGGCGAGTCCAACTGACGAAATTTTGAATCTTGTCGCCAGTTTGAGTTCACTCCGTGACACGAGTGTGTACATCAACACCGGACGTGATCGAAACACGATCGGCGATTGGTTCGAAGGTGTCGATGTATCGCTGATAGCCGAGCACGGGTCATGGACGAAAGAAAAAGGGCAGCCGAACTGGGAGAGAGCCGGTGAGGAACCCGATCTTTCGTGGCAGGCCGAGGCTATGCAAATTCTGGAAGACTACAAATCTCGAACTCCGGGCGTTCAGATCGAGAAGAAATCATCAGGTCTTGTCTGGCACTACCGAGAAGCTGAAGCTGATATCGGCGAATTTCAATCACTCGCCCTAACCACGCATCTTGAGAACACTCTGGCCGGAGCACCGGTCGAGATTCTGACGGGTTCAAAGATCGTCGAAATCAGACAGTATGGAATCGATAAAGGACGCGCTTATAGTCACGTCGCTTCTACCACCGGTCCGTACGATTTCGTATTGGCAATCGGCGATGATCGTACAGACGAAGACCTGTTCGCTGCAATAGGTGAAGACGGATACACGGTTCATGTGGGTCCGGGCGGATCAATTGCCGCTTCATCACTACATTCACCGGGATCAGTCCGACGTTTCCTCGCACTACTAGTCAAAGCACGCTCTTAGCGGCGCCGAGTACAATCCCCTCATCATGAAAATCACCGACATCAAAACCCACGTCATCATGCCAATTCCGGGTCTCGCATGGCTCTTTGTCGAAGTTGAAACCGACGAAGGCGTATCAGGCCTCGGCGAATGCACCGATTACGCCGTGAACAGCCATCTCGTTCGAGGAATTGAAGCTATCAAACCGCTTGTTGTTGGTTCCGACCCCAAGAACATCGAAGAAATTTGGCAGCGCATATTCCACGTGAACTCCGACCTCAACGGTCGGGGTTACATATCTCACCTGATCAGCGCAATCGATATCGCACTTTGGGACATCAAAGGCAAAGTTCTCGGAGTGCCCATCTACGATCTGCTGGGAGGTGCGGTTCGCGAAAGCGTTCCGCTCTACACGCACGTTCGTGACATCAGCGCGGGTCAGGGCATCGAAGTAATGCAAGAAGAGGCCCGGCTAACGATGGCGGCTGGGTACAAAGCGATCAAGACCGATCCGTTCCCGTCACGACGGACGATGGGCGAAACGTTCTACGGCGCAAACATGGTCGAACGTATGGATCCAAAAGGAATTGCAGAAGCCGTCGAATGGATGGAAGCGCTTCGAGAAACAGTTGGACCCGACTACGAGATTCTCGTCGACGCCCATGCGCGAATGGACGTTGCATCGGCGATAAAGGCCGCCAATGCCATCGAACATATCGACCTTGTTTGGTTTGAAGAGCCAACTCACGTTGAAAACCACAACGCACTTCGCCAGATTCGCGAAAACACGAACGTTCCATTGTGTGTCGGCGAACGACATTTCACACGCTGGGACTACGACGAGATATTGCGAGATCGCTTAGTAGATTTCATCATGCCAGACATTGCGTGGTGCGGCGGCATCAGCGAAATCCGACGCATCGCTTCGATGGCTGAAATTCAGTACATCAACGTCAGCCCGCACGATGCACTCGGACCAGTCGCAATCGCCGCATCATTCCAAGCTTCTATCGCAATTCCAAACCTCTACCGAGAAGAGTGCCTACATACGTGGTTCGAGACCTTCGAGAAGATCATTACGCCGATGTTTGACGTGCGGGATGGTTCGATATTCCCGAATGGTCGCCCCGGGCTCGGAATCGAACTAATTCCAGAGGCATTGGAAGAGTTTGCAATCGACGTCGACTCTCCTGAAGCTCAGCCCGGTTGGTGGAACAACGCACACAAAGCCACCGGAGCTTGGGCAACAGCCGACAACGAATGACTGCGTGCCATAGGCACGATTTATGAGAGTTAGGCTGAGCGAAGGCTGAATCGGATCACACGTTCCGCTGAATGATGCACGGCAGGCATTAAACGCCGAACGCCGCCAGAAAACGCCCACATACGAACAACTGACTTCCCGAGGCCGCCGAGGGATCTGGGGCGAGGTCGCCCCCAAAGCCAATATCTAACAACCCAGCCACTTCACCCCAGCGCTCATCTCTCACGACGATTTCACATCGCTTAGCGTGCGCTGGACATAAACTTCCGAACAGTTTTACACTTGGGTTGAACGATTTGATTCGATTCAGCACGCAAATAAGCGATCGGAGAATGATGTGGTTGATCAGAAACAGAAAAAATTCCTGCTTTCCGAAAGTGACATTCCGAAGCAGTGGTACAACATCAGTCCCGACCTCCCAACGCCTTTGTCGCCACCGCTACATCCGGGAACACTAGAACCAGCAGGCCCTGCCGATCTCGCACCTCTCTTCCCGATGGAATTGATCATGCAAGAGGTTAGCCAAGATCGTTGGATCGATATTCCGGACCCCGTCCGTGAAATGTACCGAATGTGGCGACCCACCCCGCTGATTCGAGCGACCGGACTCGAAAAAGCGCTCGGCACTCCCGCCAAAATTTTCTACAAATACGAAGGCGTCAGCCCCGTTGGAAGCCACAAGCCCAACACGGCGGTTGCTCAGGCGTACTACAACAAAATCGAAGGCACGAAGCGAATCGTCACCGAAACCGGAGCCGGACAATGGGGCAGCGCGCTGTCTTACGCCTGTCAGCAGTTCGGGATCGAAGCCAAGGTTTACATGGTGAAGGCAAGTTACGACCAGAAGCCTTATCGCAAATCGATGATGCAGACATGGGGCGGAACGGTCACCCCAAGCCCTAGTGAAGAGACCGAAGCAGGTCGATCAATACTGGCGGGAGATCCAAATTCACCAGGATCACTCGGAATCGCAATCTCAGAAGCCGTCGAAGTCGCTGCGCAGAACGACGACACCAAATACTCTCTTGGTTCCGTGCTTAATCACGTTCTGATGCACCAGACCGTAATCGGACAGGAAGCCATTCTTCAGATGGAAATGGCCGACGCTTACCCCGACATCGTGATCGGTTGCGCCGGAGGTGGATCAAACCTCGCCGGTATTTCGTTCCCGTTCATCGCCGACAAGCTGGCTGGCAAGACCAACACCAGATTCATCGCTGTCGAACCTGAAGCTTCGCCTTCGCTAACGAAGGGCGAGTTCACTTACGACTTTGGCGACGCAATCGGGACAACTCCTCTGTTCAAAATGCACACGCTTGGTCACACGTTCGTTCCGAATCCGATTCACGCTGGTGGTCTTCGGTATCACGGCATGGCTCCGCTGGTTAGCGCCCTGTTCGACGCAGGCGTGTACGAGGCGAGGGCATACCACCAGAACGCCTGCTTCGAGGCAGCGGTTCTGTTTGCAAGCACAGAAGGAATCATCCCTGCTCCTGAGCCGACGCACGCCATAAAGGCAGCAATCGACGAGGCACTGATAGCCAAGGAGACTGGCGAGGAGAAAAACATCTTGTTCCACCTCTGTGGTCACGGTCATTTGGATCTCTCGGCGTACGACAGTTACTTCTCGGGCGATATGGTCGACTACGCACTGCCATCAGAAGCAATTGCAGAGGCAATGAAGAGCGTTCCAAGAATCGGATAGTTTTCAAAAATCGGCTTACATAGCTGAATAAGAAAAGGGGTCGACTTTGGTCGCCCCCTTTTTATTTGGTCTTGTGAGCTCACGTCGAGCACTGTCGTGCTGAATTCATTCCTACCCTGAGTAAAGCCGAACGAGTTCAGTATCAAACGTCGACACGCCGACTATCGACGGCTCTAGTGAAAGAAAAGCACACGAGTGTGCTGATAGAGTGGCGTGCTGCGAATCGTTCACAAACTATCGAGAGTTGAATCACTTGGCGTACACCCATATCTTTGCCGGAAACTCATTTGACCGAGGCGACCACGAGCGCCGGGACGAAGAGCTACTGAAGAAGATGATTCGGCAAGCCAACACGAAGCTGCTGCCGTTCCACAAACTGCAACCTTTGGTTAAACGAAGCCCTGACGCTGAACTCGCATGGATCGGTCACGACTTTCTCGACGGTCTTCCCGAAGAGGCTGGTGGACCAAAATTTCTAGGATTCGACGAAGATCGAAATCCGCACTTTGCTGTCGACATTTCAGCTGTCGAAGATCCTTCAGGAATCGCTTCTTTGGCTTCAGGAGCCACTTTCGAAGACGGCCGTTCCGCGGCAACCGATATTCCGCAGGATCAATCAGGAATTCTTGCTCAAGCCAGAGCCAATCTGAACTGGCATTCGCAGCACCGATACTGTTCAGCTTGCGGAACTGAATCCCAAAGCTTTCGTGGCGGGCTTATGCGCCAATGCCCGAACTGCAATTCGCAGCACTTTCCTCGAACCGATCCTGTCGCAATCATGCTCGTTTACAAGGGCGATAGGTGCGTGATGGGCCAGACGCTCGCACGTCAGAACTCGACTTTCTACTCATGCCTCGCAGGATTCATGGACCAGGGCGAAGCGATCGAAGAGGGTGTTCGGCGCGAAGTCATGGAAGAGGCGGGGCTAAAAGTAGGCAACGTGACTTACCACTCGTCACAGCCGTGGCCGTTCCCGTCATCACTAATGATCGGCTGCCACGCGGAAGCGATTTCCGAGGAGATCGTCGTTGATCCGGGCGAAATGGCCGACGTTCGCTGGTTCACAAAGGACGAAGTTAAGCTCGCACTCGAAGACAAGCTTGAAGGCGTAAACATTCCCGGACCAATCGCCATCGCCCACCACCTGATCAAGTCATGGGCCTACGACACCGCGAATATTTAGATGGAAATTCGACTGGCGGTTTCAAGCGAAGAAGTACGGGTTGTCGAGATGATCAACGAACTTATCGTCGAGCTTGGCGGGTCGGCTTTGCCGGTGATCGAAGCCGCCTAAACCGCTAGATTGTTCATAAATGGCGAGCTAAAAGGCGCGGTGATCGTTGCGGAGCAGGACGACGAACTGGTCGGAGTTTGCACGCTGACATTCCAGCCTTCGATTCGAACTTTAGGCAACTACGCGACTATTCAAGAAATGTACGTAGCGCCTATGGTCAGAAGTGCGAAAACTATCGCCGCAGATTCTGGATGCCCGATGGTAGAACTCAGTACGCCTCCGAACGGCGAGCGAGCGGAAATTTTCTATAGAAATGTCGGCTTCACACAGGTCGGCGTACGAATGCGGCGCGAGTTCGAGTAGCTACTTACCAGCTTCTGTTGGGTTGGCATCGCGCAGTGTCATGCTGAACTCGATTCAGTATCGTTGACTTGCCTTCACGATCTACCGCCTCAGCCGACCAGCTGCCCGAAACGGCGATATGCTCCGGTCGAACGTGATTCTGAATCTAGTCCAGAATGACAGTGTCGAAAACGTGCCACTCGCACCTACTCGATGAATTCGAGCCAGTTACCTTCGGGGTCACGTGCGTAGACGATTCCGTGCCTGCTGCCATCGTCATTTTGGCGAATGATCGGGTCGGTCACGAACTCGACGCCCTTCTCCGACAGATCAGCGTGCGTCTTCTCGATATCGACGACATTAAAACAGATGTGATTCGTACCTACTCGAGTCATATCATCGTCTCGACCAACTGACTCAGGTTCGTGATATTTCACAAGCTCGATTCGGTGTCCATCTGCGAATCCAACGAAAATCAACGTTCGACGTGAACCCAGTATTCCTGTGTGATTGCCTTCAGGTGGAGCGTTCGAATCACCTCGACTGAGTTCGGTCAAGCCCAGATCATTGCAATAGAAATCGACCATCAGATCGAGATTATTAACAACGATCCCTGTGTGATTGAATCCTGAAACCAATTACTTTTCCTGTTCGTTCTTGAGCACAAGTTGAACCAGCGTTTAGTCGTTTCCGCCCGGCAATACGTCCTTGAAGAGCCGAAGCATGTTGCCACCGGCGATCTTTTCAATCTCGGCTGCAGTGAATCCAGCGCCGACTAGCGGGTCCCACAAGTTGGGCAGTTCGCTTGAATCTTCAAGACCTTTCGCCC